>Ga0153980_1000287_pt1 | contig 23693 bp, 17 predicted proteins | sample TSGA064MetaG_FD_104722 | JGI IMG/M metagenome (GOLD analysis project Ga0153980, IMG submission 104722) | Attine ant fungus gardens microbial communities from Georgia, USA - TSGA064 MetaG | ecosystem: Host-associated > Fungi > Mycelium > Unclassified | place: USA: Georgia, Magnolia Springs State... | reverse complement strand
TATTACAACCAGATTAGAATACAAACTCATTTAAAAACTAGTCCTGTAAAATACAGAACCAGTTAAATGGTAAGATAAAATATACTCTTTTTTAGAGTTGTCTACTTGACAGGGATATGTCTACCGATCTCTTTTTTTTAGCTATCTAGAAGTACCAAAGAAGAGATCCAACGAGATGATTAACCGGCTGATCAAGAAGCTAGCATCGCGACTGGTTGGTTCAATATAATTACGTTTGGAGAAATTAGCAGGAGTGCGCCTGTTACTTATTTTAGTGAGAACAAATTGCCAGATTTCATCACTGCTCTGAGCCGTTAGATGCTACCTAGAAGATGAATTTTTAGAATTAAAAGAATCGTCAAGAGAAAAATTGAAACATGATCCTAAGTCGCAAAGTGACACATTTATTGAGGTAATCGTTAGCTTAAAAACAATTATATTGTAGAAAAATGGTTTGAATTACAAAATATTTAAACCTGTTTAGACAAAACAAATATCTAAAAATGTCGAAAATAATAAAAATATAAGATTTGTTAGTAAAATATGTAATATAAAAGAAGAAAAAAGGTATAATGTAAAATATTTTAGAAAAAAAACTGTCTTTTTGTAATAATATGTGTTAATTTATTACACAGATAGCGGTTTATATACAATTAAAAGTATATAAGGTAATTTTTTACTAGCGCGCATCTGGAGATTTTAGATAAGGAGAAAACAAAGATTATGAAAATTCAAACTAACCGAACCATTGATTTTCAATCTTACAACCCAGAAAAGCCCGATCTATTAACGTTAATAGGCGAGGTAAAAGGGATCGATAGCCTGAACGATGATAAGATTAATGAAATCAATGAAAAATTACTTGTGAGCAGTTTTGATGAATTTATGGAAAAATTTGCTCCTATCGTTTATTCATTTTACAACGCTCATAATCAGACCGTTAATTACACTTTAAAAAAACCAGACAACATCTCAGAAGATAGCATTACTGAAATTCCTCTTAACCAAGAAAATGATTTTATTAAAATGGTGATGATGATGCTTGATGCTAAATCAGCTACGGGAGAGCGAAATGCAGATTTTAATTTTGAAAACATTACTAATATGATCTCTCCTGAGAAAGTGATGGATGATATTCGTCAAGTCAGAAAAGAAGTTCACTACTTATATGATCAATACATGAGTTTAGAAGAAGGTGATCCGAAACAATTGGATTTGGCTGATGCTCTCAACGATAAGTTTGAGCAAGCCTCGCAAAACTACAACAATGTGATGACGATGTTGCCTCTGGCCATTGAAGATATTAAGACCAGGCTCTTATTAGGAGCTGCAAATGGGGAAGGCAATACTGAAGAAATTAAAATTGGAACCTTAACGATGGGGGAACAAGGGGAATTAAAGATTATTGAAGCTCCTAGAGCTGAAAGCCACGAACTCGCAGTCGTAAACGATGATTTCCAGATGGAACTTGCCAATCACTTCGCTGATGATTACGAAGAAATTACGGAAGCGCCTAATCATTATGTCAAAGACCTAGTGGTGAGAACTTTTGCTCCTGTCACAACAGAAAAAGAAGAGATAGACTATGAAGTAGAGGTTAATAATTACAATCAATATTTAGAGTTCTATAAAAAGTCAAAAGATGATTTTGTTAAAACTGTTAAGCCGTTAGTTGAAAAAATTATCGGGGTTAAATTATTTTTTGATCAATATCAAACAAAAAATAAAGAGATGATCCCTAGATTACTTGTCACTAATGCCAAATTAGATATGCTAACAAAGCCTAACAATCTGCTAAGGCTAGAAAAATACCTAAACACTGTTAACAATAAAAACGACTTTGACAACGCCATTTGGTTCGGTATTTGTTCCAACGTGGAATTAAACATGGATAGTGGCAAAAGTGTTCGTCGTCAACGCTTTAAAGGAAACGATCAGGTAGAGAAAAATGTGGAGAACACCATGGAGTCCATGGCGCTGTTGTTAAATATTTTAAAAGACTATAAAGTCCAGCTCTTCTTCAACTTTGAAACCAGTGAAGAAACGACTTTTGATGCTTTATCCACAAAAGGCGTTACCTCTTATATGGAAAAGTGCCAGCCGCTGATGAAGCGAGAATATAGTGCTTATGCCATTCCGTGCTTTCCTAACTTCACTATTATTCCGAAAAATAAAAGCGGGGTCTTATTGGATCGAAAGATGGTTCACGAAGAAGGAAATGTCAAGTTATCAGATGAAAAAGAAGACTATATGCGTTTATGGTTAGAAGGTGTCTACGTAGGAGCTGCTTATGTAGCAGCTGGAATTACAGCTGCGTGGCAATGTCCCGGTTACTTAAAAACCTTCTTCAAAGAAGTTTCCAGTGATTACCCAGGCGTTCGCTTTGATATTGAAGCTAAAGATCATGCTCTTAGAGTGTATACGACTATGGCTAAAGAAATTAGTGGTTTCACGAATAATGTCAAATATGAAATTAACCGAACCAACTTCGGATTTGTCTTTGCTAGCGAAAGTGCTAATTATCAAAATAAAGACATTAAAAATATTATGGTTTATAAATCTCGTTCCTTGGAAGAAGGTTCAAACGGGTTTGAAGAAAGCTATAAAACCTTAGTCAGTACTTATATTGAACGAGTTCTTAGATATAAGAGCAACGACTTCAAAATGGATAATATAATTCATTTCTTCAGCAACAATCCAGCGAGTACTAGAAGTATTTGGCTCAGTCAGAAGTCAAGTGTTAACTCCATTGTTCAAGCAGGAGATGATTTAAATTACAATATCCAAGATGAGGACAACATCTGTGAAGTTGACTTAATCTTTAATGGAAATGTAAAAAATCTTGAAGTTGAAATCAATAAAGCAAGCAGCATCGCCTAATGCCTGATAGGGATTCACCTAATTTAGGTGTTACTAGGGGAACGTTACCCTATTGACATAAAAAAACAACACGGATCTAAGGAGGAAATGAAACATGGGATTTACACTAAAAGTCGAGGGACCAGAAGTCATTGATTTAGGACTTGACCACATTTTAGACGTAAGATTTGATATGGACACACCTGACGACAGTAATGCTCGTTCAACAGACGTAGGAGTCACGATGATTATCCGCGGAAAAATCTTAACAGCTCTTGATGGAGAAGCAGCAGACAGCTCATTAAATATTGCAAAATGGTCTGTTGTGCCAGCTGAAAATTCAACTTGTTATCGTCATTTAGAAGTAGAAGTCATTAATGCTCACCAAATGGTTCGTAAGTTTACTCTGCCAAACGCATTTGTTGTGGATTATATGGAAGACTTCGGGAATACAGAAGGTGTCGGAGAGTTTACCTTAAAAGTTAAGCAGAAAAAAGATAAAACAGATCGAATTAAACTTGAAGGTGGCTACAGTATCTAAAAGAAGAGGTGTGCAGAGTGGATGTTTTCCTATGCACACCTTTCTCCTATAAAAGGTGATATCCTTAAGAAAGAAGGTGCTGGTTACAGCAATGAATCACTACGAAGTATTGGGAGTCAGTGAAAAAGCGACAACAGAAGAAATCAAAAGAGTCTATCGAAAGCTAGTGAAACATTACCACCCAGATCGAAATCCTCACGACTCGCAAGCTGAAAAAAAATTTATCTTAATTTCTAACGCTTACGAAGTGTTAAAAAACGAGACATCAAGAAAGACATATGATCAACAGTTAACTGAAACAAGCCGAGAAAAAAAGACCGCTGAAAAAAAAGCACCAAAATCTCAAGCGCAATGGCAAGGGCATCGCGACTTTGAAAGCTTTTTTGGTTTTACAAGAGAAGGTCATCACTTGAAAAAACAGGCTAAACCTCAAGCATCAGCAACCCAAAACGATTGGTTAGAATCCTTTTTTAAGCGTTAGATAAAGTAGCAAAATCAACAACATAGGAGCAAAATAAATGAAAATACAACTACTAGTTATCAATTTACTTATTCTCCTGCTCTTAATTAGCATGTCTTGTTACACTTATTTAAATGCCTATGCATGGCAGTGGACGATCATCAGTAGCATGGTCGCTATCCTTTGGCTTATTTATATAAGTAGGTCGATGACCTTGAAAAGAAGAAAGTCCCATTTACAAACGATCTCGCTTTTAGACGAGCAAGAAAAAGTCATTAAGGAATGGCATATTGCTAAAGAGCAAGGGTTATTAATTGGAAAACAAACGCCGAGGCAAACGGTTGATATTGATTTATCCGAAGCCGATTATGCGGTATTAATAGATGAAGAACACGCTACCTTAAACTGTGTTAACGGTCAGTGGTATGTGGAAGATTTAAATAGCGAAAACGGGACCGGTGTCAAATTGCCCGATCAGTTGCGCATCAAAAAATTACAAGAAAAAGAGCAGGTAAAAGTTTGTAGCGATACCCGTCTCTACATTGGGAAAACCATATTATTATTAAAAAAAGGATAAAAGGAGAGGCGTATGGAAGGTTTAACGAGATGCCCAAATGGACATATATTTAGCATGAGGCGATACGGAAATATTTGTCCCTATTGTCACATTACAGTAAAGGAACAAGTTAGTCATGCCAATACGATGACCGAAGACGGTCAGTTTGATGAAGACTTAGCGTATATGGGTGAATTAAAAGTCATCGATCCTGTAACAGGATGGTTAGTCTGTATTGAAGGGCCACAAATGGGAAGAGATTACCGCATTATGGCGGAAAAGAATTTTATTGGTCGGGCTGAAGATATGCATATTCAAATCTTAGGTGATAACCGCATAGCGAGAAGAAATCATGCTATTATTGCCTACGATCCTGTGAAGCGAAATACCTTAATTTTACCAGGTGAATCTTCTGGGTTGGCCTATCATAACAATGAAGCGGTTTATACGCCGACAGAATTACATGTTTACGATATTATTCAATTAGGAAACAGTAAATTTTTATTCATCCCGTTATGTGGCGAACACTTTGAGTGGGAGAATTTAAAGGATGAAAATTCATGATCCCTTTTTTAGAAGAACCATTGCTGTACTTTTTGCTCCTCCTTATCATCATGGTCGGGTTAAGGATGCGCCTCTTGCGTCGCCATTCAAACTGTAAAGCTGTCGGGACTTATTTTAATACTTCAGAGCTTGAAGAAAACTTTCATTTATCGGAAATCCTTGAACTGGGAACGGCTTATGCATGGAAAGAAATAGATGAACAACCGTTAATCTTTCAAAAAGAAGACTCTTGCTTATGTATCGTCATGGATCCTGTGGGACTAACTAAAGTGGGTGTAATGGCTTGCCGGATGGCTTTAGAAAAAATAATTCCATTTTATCAACAGCAAACATTACCTCCCAAAGATTTCTTAAAAAAAGCTTGCTACTTAGCCCATCGCTACATCAGTGAAAATAATAATTTTGAACACGGTGGCTGTGCCATCGGTTTGCTTTATATCGAATCGCAACAACTTTATTGGGCTAGTTCAGGAAACATCGGGATTTATTTATACAGAAACGATTTCCAGCAGCTAAACAAGATGGATCTTTATAAGCATCTGTTAACAGATAGTGTTTTACAAAAGAAAATTAGTAAAAATAAAATTACCAACAATGCTCTTAAAAATGAGTTAACGGCTTATCTAGGTCACGAAAACTTAAAGAAAATCGAAATTTGTGAACAAGCAATCCCACTAGAGAAAGCAGACCAACTCTTTATGGCGACAGAAGAAGTTTATCAAACAGTCTCGTTCTTGGAGATGGAACAAATTTTAAATAAAAGAGGCTTGCCTCAACAGAAACTAAATGAAATAAAAGAAGTTTTCCTAAATAGACAGAAAAAAGCATCGAGAAAAAAGGCTGTTGCCGTCTTAGCTTCCCAATTTAGGAAATAAGGAGTTAATAATGAGAAAAGATAATAGTAATTTTCAAACAGCTTTTTTATCGGAAGCAGGAAGCCAACTAGAAAATCATGATTATTTTGGCTACGTTGAATTAGATGATTACGCTTGTTGGGTCATAGCAGATGGAATCGACGATGACGAAGCATCTAAAAGTGCTGAGATGGTGGTTAAACATGTTTTAAGCCTCTTTGAAAAAGAACCCGGTTTTTCCAAGAGACAGCTTAAAAAATATCTGACGGAAGCTCATGAATTGTTGCAGCGAGAAAGTCATAAGATGCGCTTAAAAGCTAGTGTCATGATTGTGGTCACTAATTATATGACCTTTCGTTTTGCCACAGCTGGAAACATTCATTTACGGGTGATTTCAAAAAATCAGGTGACGTTAGCTAGCAAGGATCAGAGTTATTATCAACAAAAATTAGATGAGGGCTTTTATCCCCTAGATCGAACCATTGGTTTTGAGGAGCGCAATAATTTAACAAATTATGTGGGAACACCAGAGCGGTTTAACCCTTTTGTATCTAAAAAACATAAATTGCAAGAAATGGATATTGTGACTTTGTTGACGGTAGGTGTCTGGGAACAGGTGGACGATATAGAATTGTTAGATGCAACCGTTAATACAACAGAACCACAAGAAGTCGCCGATCATTTAGAAGATGTTTTATTGAGTAAACAAAAACCAACCTTAGAGAACTATACCATTGGGATCATATTCGTCAACAAATTGTATTTACAAGAAAAGATTTGGTGGCCTCTCATTAAACGAGTGCTGATGATCATGATTCCGTTGTTATTTATTTTAGGTATTCTTTTATTTATGCAATACCGCAGTGAGCAAAATCGATTAGAGGTTCTTGCGCAAATACAAGAGTATGATCAATTGGGAGATCAGCATATTCAAAATAGAAATTACCGCAGAGCTTTAGAAGCTTATAATGAAGCTATTCAATTATTTGGGGACGTGAAAGATGAGACCGATGAGACCCTTATTCTTAAAAGGCAGCTCACAGAGTTGCTGGTAGATGGGCTTGCTAGTCTTGAAAAAGATGACTTAGAAGAAGCACAAAATTTCTTTGTAAGTGCCCGTGATTTATGGATTGATCACGAGCAAGCGTTATTAGATTTTGAATTAGGCTTTATTCTCAATCAGCTTAATCTCACCAATACCCGAATGTATATTGAAGATTTATTGCAATTAGGGGATGTCTTGATGCAAGCCAACCAACTGGAAAGTAGCATTGAAACTTATGAAAAAGCTAAAGAAGCCGCCATCGGTATTGGACATCAGCCTAGCATTCAGTTAGCAGATGTCAAATTAGGAACTGCCATCGCTTTACTAGATGCCCAACATGCGGAAGAGGCTGATGCCGAGGCAGAAGCTGCAAGAGCCAGCGCCGATCAAGAAGCAGCAGAAGTCGATCAATTAGCGGCGTTAGATCCTGAAAAAGCAGCAGAACAATACGATGCTATCGCGAAACAATATGAAGAGGCTGGATTTCCAGAATTAGCAGCTCAGATGCGTGCCAAAGCTGAGCAATTAAGAGCAGATGTGGCTCTGGCTGAATTCGGACAGCAAAGAGAAGTGGCATTACAATTTGAAGCAAAAGGCGATGAGGCTTTAAGCGATGAGGATTATGAAGGAGCTATCGCCTATTTCCAATCTGCTGAAAGAATTTTTAGAAGTCTTAACGCCACCCCTGATGTTCAATCCATCGGCCAAAAAATAACAGCGACGCAAAACTTGATTCAAGCGCGGAGCGAACAAGAAGAAGCAAGGAAAAGAGAGGCAGAACAAAAAGAGATGGAAGCAAGAGAAGCCGATCAAAGAGCTGCCCAAGAAGCGGAGCAAAGAAGAGCAGAGGAAGAGAGGCGTAAGCAAGAAGAAGGGGATGAATCATGAAAGATTTAATTAAAGATCGCTTGCAAAAAATTGACCATTTAGAAGATCGTCGCTTGTTGAAACACATCCTAAACGGTGTTTTTCAAAATCTCGTTGATTATTCACAGCAGCAGCTTGAGGAGCTAGAACAACGAGTATTTTCTGAAATAGAAGTTTCAGTTACTAACTTAACCATCTACAGTACTCTGATCAAATTAGAGGACTATGACCCTATTAATGACTTTTTTTATCCCGTCGATCCTCGAGATTTAAAGCAAGCAGGAATGAATCCAGCTGCCATTGAGAAAACGATCCGTCAGGACAACCAGAGGCCGGTTTTGGGGAAAATTTATTTAGCCATGGATTATTTAAGACTACAGCAGCTCTATGAAACCTTACCTGAAAGAAGGTTCAGCGGCACCTTAGTGACCAATTTGCGAACTTATCCTATCGAACTTAAACTAAGCCCTTACTGTTGCTATCTGGATCAAATAAAGATGTTATATGAGCTGTTTCTGAAGAATAATTTGATTTGGCGAACGATATTACACCCTTATTTGTATAAGTATTTACAAATAAAGCTTATGACTGAGCTTACCTTTGCTAAAGAAGAGCAAGTAATGGAATTAAACATTAACTTTGAAGAGTTGGAACCTTATAAAAAAGTGGATCGAATTCCCCTGTGGAATATTCAGTATTTACAAGTCACAAGCGCTGGTTTTGCAAAAGCAGCAAAAGATCGCATTTACTATGAACATGAAGTAGATTTAGACGATCAAGGAGAAACTGCACACGGTTATTTAATCGATACCCATCAGGAAGAGATTCACTATACTTACCGCAAAAAAGGCAAGATTATCGTCGTTTCTCCCAAAGAGCGAGTCAATCACTGGGACATTTATCAAATTAAACAATTGAGTAAAGATATGGAACAAGGTTTGAAAGAAAAAGTCATATTAAGCAATGAGCGTGCTCCCTATTTTACCGACCAATTTGCTCGTGGGCAAGATCGAATTATTCGCACTAAAGGAGATATTGCCAGACTAACTCATCTTTACCCTTCCACGAAAGAGCTGACTTTAGCTGACGTGAAAATCTGTGAAAGAGGAACTGAAAATAAAGAGACCTATCATTTAAATCTCTTTTTAAAAGATTTAATTCGGAAAGAAGAAGATAAAAAATTTTTACAGCTCTCTTTTACAGCGGCAAAGCAAGATGTGTTGATTCGAGATAAAATGAGTTTTTTAGTGGCAGAGATTCAACAGCGACTACCTGAGTTTATCTGTGTGGGTGAGCTGCTATGAGATATATTTGGGAACTGTTAATTCAAGCCAAGGCCCAAGGAATAGATCCTCAACAAATCGTTTACTTAATACCAAAACAGTTTTCTCCTTATTTAGAAGTGAACTTTGAGAACTTAAATCAAGCTGAACTTCCCACTGAGATCGAAGTGAATCCGTACTATCGTTTTAACGAAATTTTCAAAGATTATTTCCATCCTGAGAATACCGAAGATGTAAGCATACGCCAGGTGTTATTTGATCTAATTCTGCATTACTTAGCAGACATCGATATTTACCGAGGTATGACCAAACGGGAATATCAGATTCAATTTGTATTAAAAGATATAGAGAACGGCTTGTTTGGAGTTGAGGCTAAAGACTGTTTAACATGTTTAACTTTTACTGAACGAAAACTAGTTGGCAATTACCTGTTACAACTTTATCACATGCAAGAAGAAATATATCTGTTTGAAGAGGCAGTGAAACAATGGTTTAACCATGCAACAGTGTATGCTAACACACGAGAGAGTGACAAGATTTTTCTTTATTTAGCAGAAAAGGAATCGGTTAACCTTCTTAAAAAAATTAAACTTTTAAGCATCCTGTTCTTGCCTTTTAAATATGAACTAGAAATTTATTGGCAGTACTTGTTTGGTATTATCGCAGTGGATGAGACCATGGGGATCGACCAAATGGTTATTTATTAAAGTTAGTAGGAGAATGGATATGAATAAACCTGTATCACTTAAAGAGCAATATACCCGTGAGGAGTTACAACGGCTCACCACGTTGCAATTAAGAGAAATATGTTTTAAAGAGAAGTTAGTTAAAGGGATGAGTGGCTTATTAGATAAAGAAGCTTTTATTGAAACGATCTTGCGCTTTCGCGGAGCTGATGAAGACTTTTTAATCCACGATTATGAAAGAGAAAATTATGACCGTTTAGAAAAATGGTTGACGCTTCATTTAGGACAAAGACTTAAGCCTCGTTACCCGATAGAAAACCCAGCCAAATTAACGCTTTATCACGAACTGGCTCTTGAGGTTCGCGATCAGTATAAAGTGTTAACCCGAGAAGAAACCATTCAAGCGTCTAATGTTTTATTAATGGATGAGACGAATGCTTTATGCGGAATCTTATTTCTGTTGCCTAGTCCTGAAAAAAAAGGTGAATTTTTTCTTTGTAAAGGAGCCTCAATGCCTGTTTTATCAGGAAGCAACCGCAAATATCGTTTGCTTTATTTTTCACAGGTCAACTCCATTGCTTTATATGAGCAATATGCCCAGAAGCGTAAATGGTCAGGAGCTCCTGTCGATTTCTATGAGGTGCCCATTCATCAAGTGGAAATCAAGGGGTTGCCGGAACTAGATGAAGCCTTAGCCATTGATTTTGGAACTTCTAATACAACGGCTGGCATTTATGTGACCGAAGAAAATCGTCATTTATTTAGTGCTCACGATCAGCTTAACGGTAAGATTAAAGTGAATGCCATCAACTATGTTCAATTTCAAAATTTAACAATATCTTCAAAAGCCTGGACGGAGCTATGGCCAACAGTAGTAGGCGTAGCTAATTGTGAAAACTCCTCTCAGATTAAATTTCAATACGGTTATGATGCTTTAAAGCACGACCAATTATCTGGGGGAGATGAACTTCATTCTATCTTTTACGAATTGAAGCGCTGGGTGGACGACTATGGAAAACTAGAAGAAGTAACCGACTACAAAGGAAATATCGCCACTGTTGCTAGAAAAGAATTGATCCGGGGATTTTTAGAGGATGTGATCATCAGAGCCCAGCAACAATTTAAATGTTACTTTAAAAAATTGCATATTTCAGCTCCTGTCAAATTAAAGCAACAGTTTTTAAAAATGTTTCAAGAGTTGTTACCTGATTATGAGCTGGAAATAAAAGATGCCTTAGATGAAGGAATTGCCGTTTTATACAACACGATCTCCAATCAAATTAAGCAACAAAGCTTTCAAAACGGCTATCCTTATCAAGCGCTGATTATGGATTGCGGTGGGGGTACCACTGATGTGTCTTCCTGTGAATTTACAGTTAACGATGATCATTTATCCTATCAAATTAACATTAAGACGACGTTTGAAAATGGGGACACTAACTTTGGTGGCAATAATTTAACTTATCGGATCATGCAATATTTAAAAGTGTTGTTTGTGGATTACTACCTTCATAAAGGTCGAACTTTACTTTATCAAGATGTGATGAAAGTGGCAGCAAACGATGCCTATCGGTTCTTGGACGAACATGGTCGCGAAGCTTTATACGAGTCCTTAACTGCCATTTATAATGAAGCCGAACTGCTACTGCCAACTAAATATCAACACTACTTAAACAGAAGCCAATCTGATTACAGGCGAGTTAAAGCCAATTATCATTTATTGTGGCGCCTAGCGGATGAGATTAAGAAGCAGTTATTTGCCGAAACCGGTCTTCAGCAAATAAGGATGAAACCAGCTTCTGGTTTAGATGAAACCACTGGTGTCATAGCACCTACTAGCTTTCGCGTTTCACTTTTACAGCAAGGGGAATTAGACTATTGTTATGAAATCCCTGATCTAGCTGTTCACTACACGGAAATGAGTCACTTAATTAAAGGAGATATTTACTACATCATTAAAAAGTTTCTAGAACCTTTTTATGAAAATGACCAACTCCAAAACTTTTCTCTCATTAAAATGACGGGACAGTCTTGTCGAATCCACTTATTTAAAGACGCGATGAAAGAATTCATCCCCGGAGTACAAATCGAATTTAAACAACAAAACAGCCACGTTTTAGATCTGAAGCTTTCCTGTCTAAATGGAGCTGTCAAATATTTACAAGCCAAAAAAACCGGCCATGTGTTCGCTAACATTCAAAACTTAACGCCTATCCTTCCGTACTCGATCATGGCTTATACCCACCATCAACAAGAACATATTTTATTGGAAAGCAAAAAGAAAGTGACAGAGGTGAACGGATTTATTTCAAAACCCACTAGTATAAAAGAGATGTATTTTTATTTAAAAGATGATCAACAATCCATTCAAGCTAAGTATTTATATCCCATTAACATCGACACCTGTCAGGAAATAACTTATGAAGAAATAAATTTGCAGTATCCCCATATTCGTCAAGATGATCTTGATACGATTATAGAAAATGAAATCAAATTTTTTGTTTACGCAAAAGTTGATTTTTGGGGATTTTATGTGCTGCCAATTTATCGTTTAAATGGCTTGCGAATGGGAGTTGAAAAAAGCTATCCTTTTGAAAATGAACAGTGGAATTTAAACTTCTTTGATGGTTTGAAATAACCATCGCAGTAAAATGTTGTGGCAGTTGGAAGTTAAGCCTCAAAAAAGAGCGAGTTAATGCTGATTAAAAAATTGTAAGGAGTGAGCCAGCAGATGTTTGCCAAAAAAAGGCCCATTTTCACGAAAGGCCGGATCTTAAAAAAAGAGATGTTAGAAGCAGTTCGAGATTTTCCCCAACAGCTAGCCACCCTTTATTTAGGGCCTTACTCAGACGGAGTCATCAGGGGCCTGGAGCTAAGTGTTCAAGATCAACAAATTTGGATTGCTCCTGGAGTGGTTAAGAGAGAAGGACAACTTGTTATTTTAGACACTGCTTTAGCTGTTGACTATCAGACAGCAGGGGATACACAGCTGTTAAAAATGAGCTTCTCTGATGTTGAAACTACAGAAGACTTTGAGACGCTACAAGTAGAGATTACGTTAGAGAAAGGCGTCCATATTAAGGAAAACGAATTAGAATTAGCTCGGTTTAAGTTAAAGTCAGGCGCTTATTTACGAACGAATTATCAAAGTTTTTCTGATTTTCTTACTGGCTACAATACTTTAAACATTGTGCATCAACCCTATGCTGGAATTGAGCGTCCGACCCTGCATCCTCAAATCTTGAAATATTTTGCACGTCAGTTGTTGTCTTATGAAACGAAAGATCCTTATGATATTCAACTTAGCTATCAAATTTTAAATACCCATGGTAGCTTGAGTCGAGAAGTGCTCATTCACTATTGTCAAACTCGGCTCCAATCCAACCGAGATTTAAATCATAATGAACAGCTTCACCAAGCCTTAGACGACGTTTTACAAAAGCTTGGCCGAAATCATCATTTGGCAACTACGCAAGTGATGAGTCGAGGAAAGTTAATTGTTGACTAGAAGGGAGAATCCCATGAAAAAAATAAAACGAATAATCACTCTTACCACTCTCGTGATTGCCAGCTTTTGGTACTTTCCTTTACAAGCAGCAGCCGAACTCATTCCAGGACAAGATGTCATGATTCTTTTAGATACTAGTTTTACCATGACAGTTCATGATCCTAATCGAGAAATTTATGAAGCCATCAATTATTTAGCTTTGCTGAGTGAAGACACCCAAAATCGTCTCGGTTATTTGGTTTACAGTGATACGATTGTGACCCAAAGACCCCTTCAGCGAGTTCACGATCCAGTGGAGCTCTATGAGGAAGTAGAGGATTTAAAAGCTTTACAGCCCATTCGAGCAACTGATGTTGGGCTGGCCTTACAAGTAGCTCACACCCATTTGTTAGCAGAGAATTATCGCGAAGGAAATACAGCGCTTATCCTCATCTCAGATGGACAAACGGATTTAATTACAGCGATTCCTAATCGAACCCAAGAAGAAGTGGATCAAGATATAGAAGCTGTTTTATCAGAAGTAAATTATCCCATCTTTACCATTCAATACAGCGAAGTTGAAGTTCGCAATGAAAGCCCCATGAACCAATGGGACAAGGAGACGGGTGGTGCCAATTTTTCTGCTGGGAGCCGTGAAGAACTCATTGCCATCTTACACGATCTTTACCAAGATTTAACGGGGCTCTCCTCAGGAGAAGAGGTTCAAACTCAATCCTTAGACGGAGAAGCCTTTAATTTAATCGTTCCCATTCCTGAAACCGAAACCCAGCGTGCTGAAGAGGTGCAAGTCACATTAATGGGAAGTGACGTCATTCAAGACATCATCCTGCCCCAAACAGATACACAAATTGAAGTTACAACGATAGGACGACAAAGTATCATTACGATTACCGATCCGACTGCCGACCAATATGAAATCAGTTATTTAACGACGACGGGACAACCTTTACAATCCACAACATTAACCCGAATGGTGGATAAAGAAGCGAGTGCGATTTCATGGCTCTTTATCGGTCAAGTCATATTTGGATTAGTAGGGGTTACAGGGTTAGCACTCGGTTTGTATGTTTTTATTAAAAGACGAAACAAGCAAGTTTTTGTTGGAAGGCTAGAGTGTTACTTTATGGAAACGCCTAGACAAACCGTGGAGATTCCCATTCAGTCGTGGACGGCCAGCGTCTTACAAAAAGAGCAGAAAATCTCTTTATACGATTTATTAAAAAACGTTCCACTGCGAGAAATGATGCCGGAAGCTAGGCGCTTATGGATTGAAGTGAGGGATTCTAACACGCTCATAATTAGAAATCAAGAGGGAGTGGAATGTTTTAAAAACGGTCAAGATATCACCCATGAAAAAACTATTGTGTTACCTATCGGTAGCGGTACTTACTTAATTTTTAGAAAAGGAACCATTGAATTAGAATTACGAGTGCGCAAAGGCAGTTTGACAAAGGGATCAACCAAGATTAAGTAGTACTGTTTACCTAGTGAAATAAGATCATTTAAATCATGAAGACTTAACACATGAAACATAAGTAAAAAAGGAGGTGTAAATCGTGGAGAAAAGCGTTTATTTAGATGAACAGATTTTGAAAAAACGGGAAAATAGATTAAAAGAAATATATTCCACATTAAAAAGTGGGGTTTATATTCAAGGATGTATTCTCACTTTTAATAGAGAAGTGATTCACGATTTATTTTCTATGATGATTCCCAAAAGTTTTGATATCATGCCAGAAAACTATGCTAAAGTCAAATATACTTCCGAGTTTCGACCGCAGTATTTATTAACCAGTGCCGATTTAACCGTCAATTTAGGATTTAACGTCTTTCCCGACCACTTAACCACAACGGATATGAAACAAGTAGTGGAACGAGTGAAACAAACTTTGCAAAACGGGCCCAATGCTACAAAATTTAAGGAAGCCATGACCATTAAAGAGCTAGACGGTTATTATTTTGATTTTCGGCAACACGTCATGGATAGTGACATCTATCAAATGATGGCCTTTTTCAGAATCAATCAGCAGCTTCATCAATTCAGTTTTAATTGTCTTTATTCAAGGTTTTCAGACTGGAAGCCGATTGCGTTACAAATGTTAGAATCCATTGAATATGAAAAGAAAGGGTGAGAAGATGAATCAAAGTCAAGAAAAAGCTACCTTGAGAGCTAACCACTTAAAAATAGAGCCTTTCCAATTTCTTGATTTCTTACAGTGGGAATCCCTTCAAACGTTTAACGAACATGGTTATTTACGAATGACAGGGTTGATTGCGGAAGAAAACCGGACGGTTTATGAGGAGATGGCAACCAAAGAAACGTGGGTTTGTGCGAAGACATGGGATGAAGCGGGAAGTGAGTTCGTATTATTTCAAGGGGTGTTGACCCAGCTATCCATCCAGTCCCAACATCAATTCCACACCATGACGATTGAAATTAAAACAGGGACGTTTCTACTGGATCAAGTGTCTCATACTCGCACTTTTCAATTGGATTCTACCGCTTATGAATCCGTGATTGAGACTTGTCTCAGCTCTGTAAAGGGCGACTTTATCATGCGAGAAAAGCGAGCAGAGAAAATCGGCCAATTCACGGTCCAGTATCGAGAAAGTGATTGGGCTTTCATCAAGCGCTTAGCTAAGCGATTAGGTGTGGTCATTTTCCCAGAAACTCGTACACGAGGAAAAAGGTTCTTGGTCGGCTTAAATCCCAATGAAAAGGCAGAGGAGATCAGTGTTGACACTTATATTTTGAGTCGGTCACTTCATGATCCTCATAGTTTAATTAACGAGAAACTGGGGACTTATCAAATCCAAACCCGAGATGTTTATGAACTAGGACAAGCGGTTCAGTTCCAAGGAAAGCGACTAATTGTTTGTCAAATCGAAAGTCGCTTAGAACAGAGTGAGCTGATCCATTACTATACGCTAGGTTCCATCCAGTCTACTTACGAAATGAAGCCTGCTCACGATGCTATAAAAGGGGTAGCAATGAAAGCCAGTATCACTCAAGTTTCTAAAGACCGCGTTCAGATTTCCATCCACGAAGATGAGAATAGAAGTCAAAGTGGCGCCAGATGGTTTGATTACGCAACGGTTTATTCAACACCTGATGGAACGGGATGGTATGCGATGCCAGAACTAGGTGATGAGGTGCGAGTTCTCTTTCCTGATACCGATGAGTCTGGTGCTTACGTATCCAGCAGTGTTCACTTAGAGACGAAAGGAGGAAGAACGAATCCAGCTCATAAATCATGGAAAAACAAACAACGAAAAGAGATTTTATTCACGCCGGATACATTGACTTTAACCAATAACAACGGCTTATCTATTGAACTTTCAGATCAAAGAGGCATTACGATCCATAGCAATCGGGGAATTTTTCTACAATCAGATGGACAAATCCAATTAGACAGCCAAAAAGCTGGCATTACAGTCTCGGGTGAGCGCAACCTGACCCTCCAACAAGGAGCGGCTCAAATCCATATGCAAGATGCCATTGATATTTCCGGTGGAAAAATCAATATGAATTAGGGAGTGTGGTCACATGAAGCGTTTCACTGATCGATTAGACAGTCTCAAAGAAGACATGGAACAAGCAGTCCTTACTTGGAAGCGGCAATTGCCACAAATCGACACGACGTCAACGCAAATGATCTTAAACGAGGCGAAGGCTAAAATTAACTCCCAATTATTCCCTATTGTAATTACCTTTTTAAGAAGTAGCTATATCACGGAAAGCCACCGCTTTAAACTTGCCATTTATCAAGAAGAACCCTTTGTTGACGAACCCATTTATGTCACCTATTTCGATCTAGCCTCTCTTTACCAATATACGCCCCAACAGATAAATGCTTTTATTATTAAAGTCAGATCCACATCAGTGCGTCTTTTACCTGATGAAATTGAGGAAATCAGGCGCTGTTATTTAGAACAGCTCTATCAACATAGTGATCACTTCTTTGAAGGGGTCGTACAAAAAATGAAAAACAAGGGGCAGGAAATTCCCGTTTATTATGGCGAGGAGATGGGAAAACTCCGAACCCTAGGAGTGATATAACCATGACCTATTTTATTTTAGAGATTCATCCGGCTTATACACCGCCACGACTCACTGGTTGGCACGGAGTTTTAGATAAAAGAACTTTAAAGCAAGAAAATCGAGCTCCGATCCCCAAGTACACCACCTTTCCTATTGCAGATGATTTGCAAATGATCTTTACGGATCTTATTTTACACCCTTGTTTGATGGTGAGTAAAAAAGTGAGGCAAGTCATCCATTTGTATGATCCAGCCCTTCGTTTTGAGCCTTTAGTTTTATATCATTCAGAATCGAAAAGAACGCAGACTTATTATTTGCCTCAATTAGAAGAACTAGATGTCATAACTCCCAACAGTCGCTTTAATCGGGATAGGAGTCTACTCATCCAGGCTGAAGTCGATGGGAATCAAGCAAGAGGAAAAGTCATCTTCCAAGTGGCGAATGTCAACCAAACTTGTATTTTAATCCACCTTGACTTAGCTGAGAGCTTGCTCAGGCGACAGACGCTTGGCATTGGATTAAAAGAAACTGACCTTATCTACTATTGAAAGGAATGATTTAAGAGATGACGATTCGTCACGATAATATGATTATTGAAACTCAGCTGCCCCTATCGCAAATCCTTAGCTTAGAGATGCACCATACGCTAAATAATCACGGGACCCTGAGACTGAATGGGGTCGTTGAACCTGAGCGGCAAAGGACTTGCTTACAAACTCATTATCAAGGACAAAACATCCAGTTTTTTCAACATCAAGAAGCAGAGCCGATTCTTATATTTAGCGGTAAAATCCAAACGGTCACTTATGAAAAACAAAATCAATGGGTTACGGCTTCTATTGAAGCCATTAGTTATAGTATTGAATTAGACGAAGACAAAAAAAACCGTTCTTTTCAAAATACCAATCGCACTTTTAACCAGCTGCTTGATCTCATTACCAAGGAGTCTCATGCTAGGTTTAATTGGGAAATGGGGCAGGACAAGCCCCTAAATAAGCCCTTCATTCAATATAACGAAACCGACTGGCAATTCATCCGACGGCTAGCCAGTTATTTTAATCGCCCTTTACAAACAAGTTTGCATTCTTTGCAACCTGATTTTTATTTTGGAATTCGCTCTGGTAAAAGCCAAGTCCTTGTGGATGTTACCCTTTTAGAAAGGGGAGTTAGTGATGACTACTATCAAAATGGCGGTTATGAAGCAGGCACCTCACGTCATCATTACCGTTATATCAAAGTTAAGCATCGAGCTTTTTGGGAATTGGGAGACTTCGTATGGGATCAAGGTCAGAAGTTAACGGTCATGGATCAGTTAGCTGTTTTTGAAAAAGGTGAACTTAATTTCATTCAGACGTTAGGTGCTGAAGGATTTCTTTATCAAAAGACCCTTTATTCCCAACAACTTATAGGACTAAATCTCCCTGGAACCATTCGTCGAACTGAAAAAGAATCTTTGGCTGTGCAATTAGATATTGACAAAGAAGAACAAGCGCACTATTTATGGCCTTGGGTGCCAGAGATCGGAAATTTGAGTTATTTGATGCCAGAAGTAGGTTCTAAAGCGGTCTTAACCTTTCCCAGTCACGATGAAAAAGAGGCAATGGCGACACACTTACTTCGCACGAATTCCAATAGCCAAATTTATGATCACAAGGCCAATAAGCAAATGGTTACACAACATCAAAAAACGATTGGGCTTTATCCCGATCAGCTCTTACTAGCGGGCAAAGGAAGGAACGTCATGATGGCCTTAGAAGATCAAACAGGAGTTCAACTTGAAAGTAACACCAGTATTCGTTTAAAGGCACAAGATCAAATTCAGCTAACCGGTCAAAAAGTAACCTTAAAAGCACCTGAACAAATTCTCATGCAGACGGCTCATTCTAATATTGAAATGGCTCAAAATTTTAATTTCTATGCCCCTGTTGGAGTCAAAACAAATAGCTCCCGTCCTTATCAACCTCCGGTTACGGTGCAACCCTCGCAAAGGTCTGATCCCAATCACTGGCCGCTTTCTTTCGGGGCACAAGGGGCTGTGCCAAGCGTAAATTTAGATCAAATGGACTCTGATTCTATCATAGATCTTGCCACAAAAGGAGCGGTTCCTAACATGGCAAAAGGTCAAACGACCATCGCCATGAGTGAGTTAATGAATGGAGAAAAGGCACAAGACACCACACATGCTCAAGTGTTTGCAAGCTTAGGAAGTCACACCTTGAAAGGTGGCTCTTTCATCCCTACAGAAAGAGAAGATTAGGAGGTAAATACGATGATAAACTTAGGTGTTGTCAATGCCAATGCTTTTTTAAAGACTAGTGCAGCAAGCCCAAAACTAAGCAATTCTCTATTTGAAAAAAAAGTTCAAAAAACGGTAGCTGCAGAAGACGTTCCCGAACGCTTCGTGGTGGAAGGTGCAACCGTGGTTTGTACGGCCATGGAAGAACCCGAAAGCCAATCGAAAATGATAAAAACGGATCCGTCGACGGGCAAGAGGGTTCAAGGAGCCTTAGAACTTACCCATACCGACATTGAATTTGAACCACTGTTTACCAAATGTCGTTTTTGTCCTGATAAAATCTGTGAGCCTGAAATTGAAGATGAGGAGTGGATGGATTACGATGAAAACAATGAGAGCAATGGGGGATATGGACTGCTAAGAGAAAAATCTTTTATGGTTTGTACGAAAGGGTTTGGTTTATTGTACATCTCGGAAGATGGCCAACGTCCTTGTGATGCTAAGGCCTTGGCTGCGGCCTTACTCATTGCTGCAGGCGACCGCGCTTTATTAGGAAAATATATGTGTGCTGCTTTTGGAGGGGACCCGGTCAATATGGCAACAGGAAACTTTATTTTGTCGCGAACCGACTTGGAGATCAACGGACTGGTCCCGTTAGCTTTTCGTCGTTTTTACAACGCGATGGATGACCGAAATGGGGTGCTCGGGAGGAATTGGACCCATCCTTATGACATCCAACTCACCTCTCAAAAAGAAGGGGTCAGTATTCGATTTGAAGATGGTCATCAAGAGGATTATGCCTTCAATGAAGACCGCCAATATGTGGCACCCGAGGGGATTGCACATCAACTGACGAAAACCAATCAAGGTTACCGATTACAAAAAGCAGATCAAACCCGTCTAACCTTTAACGAGAAAGGCCAATTTATTAGTCAAACAGATCCCGATGGCAATGAAATCACGCTGGCTTACGATCAAGATCAGTTAACCAAGGTGGCCTCCATTAGCGGAAGCTTAAGTTTCACTTATCAAGACCATCTACTAGTGGCTTTAATCGATCATACCGGACGAAAGGTTACTTTTACTTATGAAAACCAGCTGTTAACGTCAGTCTCAGATCCATTAGCTCAGGTTCGAGCGTATGAGTACGATGAAAATGGACGGTTGGTAAAAGAGATTAACCCTGAAGGAAATCTGAACGTTGAAAATGTATATGACGAAAAAGATCGCACCACCGAGCAACGCTATGCCGATGGCAGTGTGATGGGATATCATTACAACGATGACGAGAAGATCACCGAATTGATCCAACAAAACGGAGCTAAAATCGTCTATAAACGAGACGACCTTTACCGGACGACGGGCATTATTTATCCCGATGGCGGAGAAGAAGAATTTGAATTTAATGCTCGCAACCAAAAGATTTCCACTACCGATCGCATGGGCCATCGCACCCATTATGAATACGATGTGGAGGGAAATGTTAGTCAAGTGACGAATCCTTTGGGGCATACCACTGAACTGCAATACCAAGAAGATCATCAACTCACTCAGGTCTCTCTCAATGGTCAAGAGAAACTTCGTCAGGAGTATGATCGAGACGGTCAATTAATCGCAGTCGAAGATTCCCTTAAGCGAAAAACCACTTTTACTTATCATCAAAAGGGCTTGCCTAAAACCGTGACGCAAGCCGATGGCAGTCAAGTGACTTTAAAGTATGACGAACGAGGAAATATCACGGAGATCACCGATGCTCAAGGCGTGACCACGAGCTATCATTACGATGCTTTAAACCGAGTGATGAGGACCACTGATGGAAAAGGTCATCCCACTCATTACCGTTATGATTTAAAGAGCAATCTTTTAGAAGTTAAAAATGCGCAAGAAAGCGTGCGAACGTATACTTATAATAAAGCCAATCAAGTCACGACTATGACTGACTTTAATGGGAGTCAAATTAGGTGGACATATAATGAGTTGAACAAGCCGGTTAAAATCATGGATCAGCTGGGGCGCGTCACTCAATTAAGCTACGATGCCATGTGGAATGTGAATCAAGTCATTCAGCCTAATGGCGCTCAAATTGGGATGATTTATGATGAAAATAATCGGCTGGTGACCCTTGAAAAACCCGATGGCCATCAGGTTCAATATCAATATGACCTCAATGGCAATCAGACGGGAATCATCGATGAAGCCGGGAATCTGACTCAGCTAACCTATGATGCCATGAATCAACTGATTGAAGTGAAGGGACCCGAGGGGCAACAGGTGAGCTACTCGTATAATGCCGAAGGACAAGTCACCAGTGTGACCAATGGGTTGGAGCAGACCGTTTATTTGACCTATGATGAAGCTGGGCAACTCATAGAAGAAACTAATGCTTTAGGAGATCAGCGTCATTATACTTATACCTTGTTAGGAAATATTGAAACCATCACAGATGAAGCCAGACGCGTCACTCGCTATGAGTACGAGTTAGGCGGCCGGTTAAAACAAATTCATCATCCCGATGAAACCAAAGAAAGCTTCACTTATGATAATAACGGAAACATCAAAACTCACACCAATCAGTTGGAACTGACCACGACTTATGAGTATGATAGCTTAAATCGACTCATCCAAATCACTTACCCTAATGGGGGAACCAAGTCATATGCCTACGATGCGGTTTCAAATGTGATCGCCATGACCGATGAGTTAGGAAATGTTACGGCGTATGACTACACGTTAACGGGACAGTTAGCGAGAGTGGTCGATGCGCTAGGATATGAGACGCATTATGTTTACGATGAATTAGATCAATTAATTGAAGTCCGTCAACAAGGCGAGGTTCAACCAAGATGGGATCCCGATCATCAAACCCTCACGCAACAAAATCAAGCGAATCAACGCCTCACTCGCTATCATCGCAACCTATTAGGACAAGTTGAAGCCGTGACGGATGCTTTAGGACAAATCGAGCGCTACCGGTATAGCCCCACGGGTCAGTTGATTGAAAAAGTCGATAAAGAAGGGTATTTAACGACATATGGTTACACGGCTCATGGAGATGTGAATCACATTCAATACGCCGATGGAAAAGAAGTGAAGATGAGCTATAATCCTTTAAGACAGTTGACCGAAGTCAAAGATTGGCTAGGGATCACCCAAATTGAAGTGGATCCTCTAGGGAGGCCTACCCAAGTGACAGATCACCAAAACCAAGTGGTCCGTTACCAATGGGGTAGCTTAGGCGAACGAAAGCAAATCACTTACCCCGATGGAAAACAAGTCACGTATCACTACGATGAATTCATCCGACTTCAGCAAGTGCAAGACGGAGAAAAACAAACCCATTATTATTACGATCCTTATAGTCGATTGGTGGAAAAACACTACCCCAACCAGACGAAAACGGACTATCACTACAATGGGTTGGGACAACTAAAAGAGCTCAATCATAGGCATCAAAGTGACCCTCTAGACCGATATTATTATGAATACGATTTGGCCGGTAATAAAACTCGGATCCATCAAAGCCGTTCTGAACTCCAACTGGATGAAAACGGAACGTATCAGTATCATTATGATGCGTTAAATCGCTTAGAACGAGTGATCAAAGATGGGGATCGATTAAGGGCTTATCAGTACGATGCCTTTGGCAATCGCACGAAAAAGTTTGAAAAAAGTCAGGAAATCACCTATAATTATAATCAGTTAAATCAATTGGTTTCAAGCGAAGACAGTCAAGGAATTGCCCAACGTTACCAATACGATCCCCGAGGGAATTTAACCGAAGTTTATCAAAATGAACAACTGACGCACCAGTATCATTTCGGGGCGCTAAACCGACTGGAAGTTGCTTATAACCATGAAAAAGAACGAGGCGCCACGTATCATTATCATGGACTGGGGCATCGAGTGGGAAAAGTGGAAGGAAAAGCCCTTGAGCCCCTGTTACCGATGACCAAATTAAATGAGATGATGTTAAATCCAACAAAACAAATCGAGGATGTCTTGGATTTAACGAAACCCTATCACAACTTGCTTCAGAGAAAAGAAAATAATCACCTCACTTCCTTCACTTGGGATTACTTGGGGATAATTTCAGGAATAACCAATGATGAAACCTTATACTATCTCCATGATGATTTAGGGAGTCCTGTGCGTTTGTTGAATGAGCATGGGATGAAACGAGAGGTAATGGGGT
>Ga0153980_1000284_pt1 | contig 23798 bp, 23 predicted proteins | sample TSGA064MetaG_FD_104722 | JGI IMG/M metagenome (GOLD analysis project Ga0153980, IMG submission 104722) | Attine ant fungus gardens microbial communities from Georgia, USA - TSGA064 MetaG | ecosystem: Host-associated > Fungi > Mycelium > Unclassified | place: USA: Georgia, Magnolia Springs State... | reverse complement strand
ATCATATATAATTAGTTAATTATTTTTTTCAATTAACTCATTAACACGCCATGTTTCATTTATACTTACAATCTCCAACCAAACTACAAAATTTCTGTGAAAAGGAATATTATTTGGTACAGTATAAAAAGCATCAAACTGCACCAACACTTCTTTTATTTCATTATCAAATGGTCTATATATTCTCAAATTTTCAATTTCAACTTGTACTTCACTCATCAAATGAATTTCTTCTTCTTCATAATAATCCTCTTCACTATCCTTTTTCATGTGATCATAGAAACGAGAAGTCACATAGTCATCTAGCTTCTTGTCAAACAAATGCGCATAATTCCAATCATAATACAAATGAATAAAAGTTTCTATTTGTTCTTCCAATCCAAATACCAGATGATTGTCTTCCTTCGACTCTCTATTTTTACTTGTTTTTTGATCCACCACTTCCATGTCTATTTCCGGCACTTCCACTTCTAATACATTCTTTTCAAACAGTTCACCTTGTTGTGCTTTATCTCTTCCTTGATACATTTGATACAAATAAGTTACCGTTAGCGCTACAAAACAAATAAACAATAATTTCTTACTCATCTGATCTCTCCTTAATTTTTATTTTCATACGCCTCTAATTCCCTTTTTATCATTCGAATCAATTCTTCAAAAGAATCTGATCCCCTGACCATTCTAGAATAGTCATCAATATACTGGTACATCTCGTTAGTTTGCACATTATTTAAATCACAGTTCTGATCTAAGTAGTTGTGTAAAAAAAGCGATATGAAATAGGGTAAGTGATTATAAATTTGGAAACGACATGATACTTCCAACTTTTCCAACTGGTCTTCCACTTCATCAAAATCAGAATATTCTTGATACACTGTATTAAATTGAGACAAACGCACTTCTTCGGCTGTTCTAAAAATTGCATCACTGACAGTAGCCCCATCCCAAAGGTAACCGATTTGTGCAATAAAAATTTCAAAGACCTTATCTAAATCAATTTCTTTCAGTATCGAATTAATACACTGCTCTTTATCTTTTTCTATCATAAAAACGACTCCTTTACTTTATAGTTATAGTCCTAGTAATGGCTTAGGATCAACTTGACCACCGCCAAATTCCATCCGTATTTCAAAATGCAAGTGTGGTCCTGTTGAATTTCCTGTACTTCCTATAGTGCCGATTACCTCACTTTGTGTAACGTCCTGTCCTTCCATTACTTGAATTTCATTTAAATGTGCATATAATGTCCACGTACCATCCCCATGATCAATTTGAATCATGTTTCCATACCCCACATTAGAGTAACTTACCACGACCACACGACCACTTTTAGATGCTTTTATCGGTGTCCCTAAAGGTGCACCAAAGTCAAGACCATTATGAAACTCATATCCAGCTCCAGTAGGGTTCTGACGAATTCCAAACCAACTCGTCACTCTAACAGGAGATACAGGAATGAGAAAGTCTCCTTCAGCAACGTTTGGACTCGTACAATTTAAAGTAAAACCGCCTAATTGTTCTGCAATAGATGAAACACCCTCAATCCAATTATTGTTTAATCCTGTTGGATCATTATCGGCTCCTATAGGGGCGTATACATCTCGTAATTTCTCAAGAGTGTTGTTTCCATCTCTAATTATTCTATTATGTAATGTCCTTGCGGTAGCTCTTAATCCCTCTTCTAACGTTTCAAACCGCATTAGTCCTTGGGCAGTCATCAATCCTCCTGGATTATTAAAAACAATAACAGCCCGTGATGTTCCCCAACCTGTCTCATGAAATGCAATAGCTGCAAAAAGAACAGGATCTATTTCAAATTCTGTTGATAAAGCTATCATAATATCACCTGTACTTTGTAATACACCTGCACGGGTGAAGGTTTCATTCCACATATCTTCATTGACTTCCCCTGTAACAGAACAAGACGAGTAGTTGTTTGATATGTTATTTTGTTCATTTATCATTAATAAACCGATTATAGCTAAAACTGGTAGACCCAATACCCATAAAAAGAAAAGAAACGAAAAAATAATCTTTTTCATATTTCACCTCCAAATGAAAAAAGCTCCTTTAAAAAGGAACCTAGTTCATTCTCATATTTTCTAATTCTTCAAGAAATGAAATCATCTCCTCTAATGATGATTCATCATTAGATTTCACCTTAAGATCAGGCATCTTATTCGCTAAGGGTTCAGGAGCGTTAGGAAAAGAATTTTTTACTTGTATCGGATCTAGTTTCTCTAATGACTGCATTTCTTTTTGATTTGTATGAATGTCATTATCATTAGTTTGAGACTTGCTTTTTCTTTCCTCAACTATTTCTCGATTCTTACTCTGAGGAATAGTTTTCTCGTTCGAATTTAACACATTTTCATTAGCAAGACTTACTACATTACCATCCCATTTTTCATTAGTCGCTGCCACATTAGGTTCATCTAAACTTTTATTTAACTTCTCTTTAGGAATTTCACTTTCTGCAAATTCTCCCAAAAATACATCACTATTTTGATCCTGAGCTAACTCCTCATAACTTCCGTTCCACTCTTCATCAGTCGATACCACATTAGTTTCACCTAAACTTTTAATTAGCTCTTCTTTAGGATTTTCATTTTCTGAAGATTCTTCCAAGGAATAATTATTTTGGTATTGGGCAGATAAGTCTTCATAATTTCCATCCCATTCTTCATCAGTTGATGCCACATTGAATCCATCCAAACTTTCATTTAGTTCTTCAGTAGGATTTCCATTTTCTAATGACTCTTCCAACAATTTATTATTTTGGTTTTGGGCAGTTAAGCCCTCATAATTTCCATCCCATTCTTCATCAATCGATACCAAATTAGATTCATCCAAACTTTCTCTTAGTTCTTCAGCAGGATTTCCATTTTCTAATGACTCTTCCAACGAGTCATTATTTCGGTTTTGGACAGATAAGTCCTCATAATTTCCATCCCATTCTTCATCAGTCGATACTACATTAGATTCATCCAAACTTTCATTTAGTTCCTCAATAGGATCTTCATTTTCTAATGACTCTTCCAATGAAGCATCATTACTTTGGTTTTGTGCAGTTAAGTCCTCATAATTTCCATCCCATTCTTCATCAGTCGATGCCACATTAGATTCATCCAAACTTTCATTTAGTTCTTCAGTAGGATTTCCATTTTCTAATGACTCTTCCAACGAAGCATCATTACTTTGGTTTTGAACAGATAAAGGATTTAGCTCATTTTCATTCGATTTTAGATCTTCACTGTTAACCACATGAACATTTTGAATATTTTCTGAACCTAATTCACCTTTATTCTCGTTTTGTTTTTCAGTAGGTCCAGAGTGTTCTCTCAGAGACTCTAAACCAGCTCCTGCCCTTTGTTGACCATCTTCATCTAACAAATGATCTTGCACAAAATCAGTCTCTTTATTTTCAGTATGACGTTTGATCCCTGTTGTTTTAACTAAACCATCCATAAACATCATAGTATTGCCTGTATAAACACCTGCACCCGTTTCAAACAACCCTGTGGCCTTCTCAGTAACGGTTTTCCCCATTTCCTTCATTTTATAAACAGGCTGGTTAATTAAGCGATCATCTAGCTTCCCATCTGATAAAAACTTTAATAATAGTCCTTTATTTTTCCAGATTAAACGCAAGAAAAAAGCTTTAACCACAATCATGACAAAAAAGATTACTAAGACTTCGCTTCCACTAGGCATAGTCCCCAATGTCAAAGGTTGGCTACTATTCAAAAGTCTTGTTGCCTGTTGCATAACTAACCCATCTATGGTTTGATTGAGATAAAAGAAGATACTTAACAAAAAACTAACTAAAACAGGTAAAAATAAAATTCCCATCATATTTTTTAGCACATTAAAAGCAGCATGTTTCATAAACGGTATAAAAGAGAACATCAATGCCCAAGGAAACAATATAATGAGTACTTGAAACACAAATTGAAAGGCGCTAATTGTCAAATTAGCAAAGATAACTGGAAATCCGAGCACTAGTGCATTAAAATAAGCCAGACCAACCATAAACATTTTTTCCATCAAATGCTGATGGTTATTACGGAAATAGGGGTTAAGCTCTGCTGTATCACTGATGTATTTCAATCGATCTTTTTCAAACTGTTCCAATTCATTTTTTGTTAAATCTCTTGAAGGAATTAATTTTGATTCATCCAAATGTTGCCCCGGCATATACTCACCATGCATACTTCCCGAATTGATATAACGGAAAGTGTTTTTTACTATATAAGCTTCATAGTATCTTGAATAATCATGCTCTCCACTAAGTGCTTCAGAAGTATCATCCAATGTAAAACTAATTAAGTTCGATTTAAGTTCTTCAGCCAGATTACTCACTGTATCAAATACATAAATACCTCCACTAACAGTTCGTCCATCTACTCTAAAATTTCCAAAATAAGCAAAACTTAAGCATACCACTGCTATAACATGAATCACCTTCTTAGAAAAGTTGCCTTTTCCAAAAAAGAATTGCCATGTTAGGTATATCAATGAGATCATCAAAAAACTGTATGCTAAAGATGTTGTTGTAATTCGACCGTTAGTTCCACCAATAAAACCTAAGTAAATATTACGTGATTCATTAAAAAAGATTTGACGTAAGGGAGCCAATTGATCACTAAAATCTAACAAATTAAGTAAAAAAGAGATTCCACTTACTATTAAACGTAATAATGCAAAAGGAAGTTCGACTAATAAGGCTTGAAGTAGATTCCACATCCTCCCCGATACATCCAAAGTACCAGGTTCTTCTAAAAATAATTGATAGTCCATTAAATTCATAATTATTTTCACCCCTTACCCTGACCGAGCATATTTATTTTCTAGGTGACTACCCACAGTGGTTTCCATTGGATTAAATAACTTTAGCCATTCAGGAATAAATACATGAATAGAAATTCGATTAATTCCTCCAAACACATCATAACATAAGCATTGACCAGCACTCATATGATCAATCCATTCTAAATTCTTCTCATTAACTTCTAAATGCATTTGTCTTAAAATGTCTTCCCGTTCATTTTTCTCATAAAACGCAAAAATAGTCCCAAAGCCTGTAGTATCATCTTCGCTCTTAGCATCATTAACAGATTGAGTAATTAAAACAAGCGTATTATTTTGAGAACGTCCAACTCGTCTCATAGATTTAATGACTTTTTGCCCTTCCCCACTAGCTGTCAATACCCATGATTCATCAAAGAACTCCATGGTTTCTTCATCTCGATTTTTTTCTCCAAATCGTTTACAAAAATTACCTAATGCAAACATTAAAGCAACCGAATTTCGCTCATGTTCGGAAATCTTTTCTGAACCTTTCTTAGGAAGTGCTAAATCAGCAACTTCAAGAATTGTGACTCGTCTATCATAACTTAACCCATCACATGTTCCGTCCGAAAACGCTAAATCTAAAATAGTGCCATCAATCAATTCGAATAAATAAGCACCCGCTTTTTGAACAATTCTCTTAGGATGATGACGCAATCTATCAATCACATGCTTCAATCCTACTTGCCTACCTCGTTGTCTCTCTTCTACAACTTCTTTAACCGCTCGACTAATTTCTGTTTTCTGTTCCATTTCCCATTTTCCATCTCCTAAATAGTCAATCATACTCTTAGCAGTTTCAATAGCATCTACAGATCCTAAAATAACAATTGGATCAAGTACACCATGGTTTTTTTTATTTCTAACATCTAGGGTCACAAAGTTAAAACTCTCAATGTGCCTAACTAATTGCGAGTTTTTTTTCCTGAAAGCTTGATCTTGACATAGTTTTTGATAATGCATACGTAATTCTTTTTTAGGATCAACATATAGTAGTTTTACATTCATAAGTGATGCATAAAGAAATATTGTTTGAGCCAATACTGTTTTTCCTTGTCCTGTTTCACCAGTGATAAGAATATGAGGATTTTTTGTAACTTTACCTGCAATTCCTTCCTTATTAGCAATCGTAGGATTAAATAGAACGATATTTCGTGATGCTTGAATTGCTTCGTTTAATTCACCCCATTTCCCAATATGGTTATCCACTCTTCCCAAATAAAATCCACTATTTGTCCCTGCTTGCGTTGTGGTAAACAGAAGTTGTTCTGCTAACCCTCTTGCAGTAGACGTATGTAACCACTTTCTAGTAGTGGATTCTAGTTTTTCTCCAATCAATATGCTTTGAAACAAATAAGGCTGATCAAAAGTAGCTACGCTAATTTTTACTTTCATGTTTTGGAAGGCTGATAGCACAGCTTTTTTTCTAACTTTTAATTGCTCCAAGTGACTAGCTGATACCACTAAATACATTCCAAAATGTAAAACAGGTTCTTGATTTCCTATCTTCTTGGCTAAATCATCTAAGGCTATTTTACCTTCTAATATTCGGTCCTGCTGAATACTTCCTGTTCGGTGAGCTTCTCCCATGATATTTTCAACTCGTGTTCGTGATCGACTCATTTTTGATTTAATCCCCAAAGAACCGTGAATGTCAGCAAATTCCGCCTTAATCCGAAGTTCCACAGGAAAATTAAATTGTTGTAACCTTTCTCCAATATGTTGAAGATTCATCAAAGTAGGAATTTTTCCAATAGGCATAATTGTTACATAACTATTACCATAAGGACTCGTTAGTTCTAATCCACTCCATTGTTTTACTTCTATTTTTGTATCTGTCACATTCAAAAGATGACGATTAATACAAACTTCACCCTGCTCATGTTGAATGTATCTTAGAAATTGGTAGCGCTGATGATAAAACAGTTCCTCATCTGACAAACGCTGTGCTCTAATGGAGCTTAACAGTTGATAGACTTCAGATTCTTCCTGCATCCAATTATCATACCAATGTTCTGAAATTTCCATTTCAAAACCTAATCCATCCATCACCTTTTCACTGACTTCTTGAATTTTATCAACTAAGAGTTGTTTAACGTCTAAAGAAACTTCAGATTTATTTAAAGGAACACCAATTATCCATTCATATTGATAAGGAATTTCCATTTCTCGATTCAAAGCTTCAATTGTATGATTTAACACCGAATAACCTAAATCTTTTGAATCCGGAGTTAACATTTGTGATGCATCTCTCATTTTTTCTAACAATCGAAAATCTTTGGGTATCAATCCGATCTCGAACCATTTTTGGTGAGATAGTTTACGTAGCACTCGCCCCACATCGTTTTTAATCTTTTCTTTTTTATCGATATCTACAACTGTAACTGAGATACTTGGCACCTTATAAAAAGCTACCACTTCTTTGCTTTTTGTTAATATTAAATTGTCCTTCATCTCCTTAACAGGATACTCAAAAACTGACAAACTCTCACTCCTTTCATTTTAATACATTAACTTTTTTTCTTTATAAATTTGTTTTTTCAAAAATTATTGTTTCCACATCTTCATTTATTCGTACACCCTGATATAAAGCAGATTTATTTAAACTAAAGTTAAAAAAGTAATTAAGACTATCCTTGATAAAAACATGCATACGCTTTCCATCAGGCTCAAATTCACAATATAATCGAGCAAGACGGTAGGGAGCATAAAAGTATAATAAATTAGCTACACCAAATGTAATATTATTCAACAACTGAACAACAGGGGATAGGCATAACATTATAATAAACACTAAAATAAAAATCACAAAAAATGACAATTCCATAGGGGTCGAAAAATAGGTAATAAGCTTTCCTCTTGGGGTCCTAATTTCTTGAATCCAGTAGGGCGTATTTAGCCCTACCGAATAATCATAAAAGTTTTTCATTCGCATCACCTATAAATTTAATCCGAACCAACGTAAGATAGATCGAATCCAAGTCCAAATATCCGCTCCTCGAGCCACGGAAATAATAATAGTAGCAAAGACCAAAGCTCCACCAAATCTCATCCAGTCGTTCTTTCGCCAAGCACCGATAGCAACAAATACAAAAAAAGCCGTAACAGCAATCGGCAACTCATTCATCATAAAACTATTCAAATTTGAAAAATTCATCTAAACAATCATCCTTTCTTTTTTTTAAAATTGTTAATTACTTTTAACCTATATAACAACAGACTACAATCCGTTCCAACAGTATTTTTTTAATTAATAAATAAATGATGCATTTCTAAGACAAACCATGAGTTTGCTTGTTTTTCTAATAGTAATGTAAACGGCTGAGTATGAACAAAGTGCGCTGCCTTATCTCTAAAGGTAACTGAAACTTGTACAAGCACGTGCTCACCTACAAATGCATACCTAGCTTGAGGTAAATTGACAGTTTCAAGCTCAAAATTGCCACCCATTAACGTAACATCTTGCATTAGTAACGATAAATCTGTTTCATTACTTTCTGCATACTTATCAAAAAAGGTTGGTAAATAATCTTCAATTAATGTACGTTCAATTGCCATTGCTTCACTCGTATCACCTTCCATCATTTCAAAAGGCTCTGTTTGTCCTAAAATTGGTGTCATAGCTGTAAAATAAGGCTCACTAATTATAGAGACTAAACCTTGAAAATAGATAAAGGGAATATTAATAACAGTAGTTACCTCTTTTGACTCTATTTCTTCCTCCATTTCATTAAGTTGTTCATCGAATAACTCATATACTACATGATACGAAGCCAAAGCGTAACGTTCATAAGATCTTACACTCAATAACTCAAACGAAATCAAATTCCGACTTAAGTTTTGAGACAACCCTTCATTAAATATTGAAGCATCAAATGCCACATAATCATTTAGAATTTCAATTCTCTCACTTGCTTCCTCCTTAAAGTCTACATTAATGTAGAGAGGTATAAATTCATTCATTAAACGTTCAATTAATGGCAGATCGAGCTGACCATCTTTTTTCTCTTTTGTAAGGCTTGCTTGTTGAAGTTGTGTAATTTCTTCTTTTAAATTGTTTATAGTACCCACAGATGTAAACATTCTAATTGTTCCCATCAATACTAGCCCTACTATAAAAAATAAAAAGCCGACCATTAACGAGTTTGCTTTTTTTACACTAATCTTCTTCGTTTGAGGTGGCTTCACTTTTTTTTCACTTCTCTTAAATTGATTTATGTACTTCTCAAACTGATATACATATTTTTTCAAACTAAATACTCCTTTCATTTTTTAAGTCAATATTAAGGGTAACAATTCCTTGGAGTAAGAAAAAATACCACTAGGTGTTTCTAGTAAATTAAATTTCTTTTGTAAGATGGACACCATCTTAGAGATATCAATGCTTTCATACACTAATGCATCTTTATCGATATTGTGAAAAAAATTTAAAAAATCTTTTGTCAGCTCTTCCAAGTCCGCATAACCATAGCACTTTATCCATTTATAATCCTCCAACAATTCTTTATAATTTCCCTTAAAAAAGTAATTGACTAATGTTCTAAATTCTCGTGCAATCGGTGTATCTTCAATAATCATTAACACCTCAGCATATGGAGAATAACATAAATTAATAATCATCTCCCAATTATTATCACTCAATTCAAACGGTAATTGATAGTTAATAATACATAAATCCATAATATTTTTTGTCTCTAATCGCTCCAATAAATCCATTATATTTACGGAATAAGGCTTAATAACTTCAACCAAGCATTCACTTGTTTCTTCAAAACGTTTTCTATTCATTACTTCTATTGTAAATTCCACTCACCCTCTCCTTCTTTCGCTAAGTATTAAAAAACCTCTAAATATTTAAATCCATTTGGATAACCTTCATTTCAACAAGACTTTCTTGCCTTACTTTTATTTCTTGCAAAACTTCCTTTGTTGATTTCAAAGCACCATTTCTTTTTGCTAATTGATTCAACAAAAATTTTCTTCTATTTTTAAAATATTTCTCAACACGTACAATAAGTTGTTTTTCCCTTAACATCTTTCCATAAAATTTAAGATGCACCTGACGGAATCCAGATTGTTTGTAAAAATTATAATAAAACCTTCCTTCAAATTCTTCATTTTCAACTATCAAGAATGTATTTTTCCCTGTTTGCAATACATAACTTTCAGCGTCTACCGCACGTATAAAGCCATATTGACCTAATTCTCTTTCTATTCCTCTATTCATAGCGGCTTCACCTTCAAATAAATCTCATCAAACCCATGAAAATGCATGATCTTCTGTAAAAAGATAATTTCCACTTCCTCCAATAATCACGCCAGAGCTTTTCTTTTTCTCGTACTCTTTCGCAATATCTACTAATTCTGTCCCATGTTTCTTTGCTTCATTAATTAAATTTTCTAATTCTTCTAAGCTCCAATAAACAAAATGCTCCACATTTCTGAGCACATGATTTGGAGATCCATTAAAATAATAATGTGCCAACCATTTTAAATCGTGTATAAATGGACTTCCCATATAGTCTATATATATTCTCGCTAATTGATTGACTTCATCAATCGTCATCTCTTCATTTATTTCAAACGGAAAATGGTCAACTGCATCAATCTTATATTCGCAGCTTTCATCCAAATCTATTTCATCTTTCAATCTCTCATAACTGACAGGTAAATTAAAACAAGCCAATAAATAAGTACCTATGTCCTCTCTATATTGACTTAGATTAACAATCCAAACTTTTAATTCCACTATACATCATCCTCCTAACAGATTTTCTTTTCTTTCCTTAATTTTTTTATCAAAGTATAAAAAAGTTCCATTTTTTCTTTTTTCAACCAGCATTCGCTCGAAATCTAATTGTTTTTCTTTTTGAGGAGTCAACTCGGCTTTCTCCATGCAAACACGTAACCAGTCAAACACCCACTTTTCTCCAAATATAATCTTCATCATTTTTAAAATAGGAACCACTTGTTTTTCAATCCACCGCATACTCTTTTCAAGTGATATTTCATCAGCCGAAGCTGAGATATCAATTTTTTTCCAATATGCAAAAATGTTATACCATTCTTGACAAGGTAGACGTTTCAACCCATTTTTAGTTTCTATTTCTTCATAAACTTCTATTTTAGTTAACAATAAATCAATCGCAATATCTTCCAAAGATTCTCCAGACAAATAGCGAGTAAAAACATGAGGATTTACTTCTCTTCCAAGCTCTAGTTCATATCGATTCCAAATCTTATACTCCTCTAAGACATCTTCTACCGACATTTTTAACTTATTAGCTAATTCATATCGTTTTTCATAAAATCTCATAAAGATACGATCATTGCCTCGTGTGCCAAACATAATCGTTGTTCCATGACTTTCTTGTCCTTTTATTTTTTTTATTTCTTGATAAGAACGCAAGGGAGTAGTTATTAAATCTCGATGCTTCTTCTCTTGTAACTTAGTCAAATCAAAGTTACCTTGAACTTCATCGTACATTTCATCAATCGCCAGATCTAATCGTGTCGAATGAATTCGAGAATAGAGGTTGTTACTTTCATAAAAGACGGGTTCAAGAACTCGTTTAAGCCAGTTAGCCAAGCACATCCCATGATTGCCTAAGTGTTCTTCAAATTGCTTAAGACCTTCGGAAGTTAAATCTAATAAAACACCTTGTGTTCCATCTCTTCTTGACATCAAAATAATCGATCCACAACTATGCCAAAATTCATAATTATGCTTTCTTCTTTCTTCTGTTGTAAAATATTTAGGTTCAATTCCTAAAACATGCTCCATGATCGTTTCGACTGTAGTATCAAAGAAAGTTAGTTTTAAATAATCGATGGACACCTTCAAATTTGCCCGCTCCTTATTGATTTCAAAACCAAGAATTTGTTTAATCTCCTGTTCACGTTCCTTTGTAATCACTCGTTGACCTTTTTCATATTTAGTATACGTGGACTGAGGAATGCCCAACTTCTTGGCAAATGAGCGTCCTGTGTAGCCCAATTTGATTCTTAATTTTTTCAGCTCATTTCCAGTCAATGACTCACCTCATTTCATGTACTCAAAATGTCAAAAATGAGTACAAGTTTTTTAATCTTAAAAGTATGATAAAATCAATACTTTCAACCGTCTTTTATCGCTTCATACTGGATTTTCTTACCCCCGTATTACCGTACGGGGGTAAGAAAAAAAAGAACTGGCTCATATGTCCGCTCTTAGTCGCACTTATCCGCCCTGTGCCTAACGGCACAGGCCTTACTGCTCCTACGCTTAATAACCCATTTCTTTATCACGTTTAAAAAATTTGTTTTATAGCTTTTTTTAAAGTAAATTTCTGTAAAGTTACTAAATTTACTAATTTTATAATTTCACATAATTCAAAGTCTGAAATCACTCTTTGTTTAACAGGTTTCCCTAGAAAGTGATAACCACAGAAATTATATCCAAATTTATATCTTGTGCAATCTTCAATTTTCTTTATATAGTCGTATAATCTGCGTTCTGATATTCCAATAATTTGACTTGCTTCTTTAACTGTATAATATTTCATCTCCTTTTTCACCTCACTCCTACAGTGACTCTTCATTAGACCGATTGGTTCCTGCCATGTTCATCATTTCTTTATACTCTTCTTCCCTTTGACGATAAAGAGCTTGGCGACTTTCTTTTTTCTTTTGTTTATTTTCTTCAATATATGTAGCTTCTTTTACCAAAAACTCTTTTTCAGATTTGTTACGTTCTTCTTGTGTTAAAATCACGTTTGATAAATCTAAAAATGGCATAGGTAACATATTTTTAAAATACGCTTCGAAACTAAATTTATTTGTAATAAAAGGAGCATAAAACTCTTGAGGGATCCCGTTCCCCACATCAATATAACCCCGACCTTTTACTTTCATTTTATTGTAAAACGCCTTATTTTTATTTTCCGACCCAAACGTAATTTCGTAACCGGTATGACTTAACGCACCTAGTGACACTTTACACATTAAATTATCACGAATCATACTTTTAATAACATCTGTTCCTGCCTTTTGGGTGGCAATGATCAAAAACACACCAGCTTGTCTAGCTTTTAGCACTAGTGGCGAAATAAATTGATATAGCTCCAATTCTTCTTTCATGGAAAGGGTAGATACAAAAGCCCCCCACTCATCTACAACAAAAAATTCAGGTGGCATCTTATAGTAACGATAATTCTTACCCATTTTATGATCGGCATGTTCTTTCATATATTTAAAGCGTTTTTCCATCAAATCCACAGCCTTTTTTAACATTCCAACAATATCTTTAGACTCAGAAAACACTAAATCTTTAAAAGCTGGAAAATCTGCAAGATCGGACAAATCTGATTTTTTAGGATCAGCTATATGAACTCGTCCCTCCTTAGCTATGATTGCTATTAATGTATAAATAAAGAACGTCTTCCCACCACCGGTTCCCCCCGTGATTAACATGTGAGGGAGTTCATCAAAATCCCATTCTACACCCTTCATGAGCTGAATAACACCACCTTTGATTGTCACTTCTTCAAAAGTAAGACGTTTCGAAATAGTATCTACTAGCAGCTTAAATGTCACATGCATAACTGTTCGTTCAATCTCAATTAAATCTGCCATATATAACTCTTCTAATGATTTTCCTATAGTCAAAAATTTATCATGAAATTTGTTTCCAATCCGAAAAGTAAACTCATCCACATCTCGTTTATTTTGATAGTAAACTTTAGGAAACTTTCGTATTTCTCTTCCGTCCGCTACTTTTTTTTGTATAACAAAATCATTATCATTTAAGTATTCTGCTAGTTGTTGTTTTTTATATTGCCTAGCAAAAAAACCACCCTTTAAAATAGAAAAACGGATGGTAAGACTGGTAGCAACCAAGGAAACCAACAAACAGATTAACGTCACCATGAAAGGAACAATAAAAGGATAAATGTCCCAATCCCCTTGAATATTCTCAAGCCTAGGATAAGTAAAATAAAAATGATATCCACCTAATAGAGCCAAAAAAGGCAAGCTCATTGAAAAACCATATTTTAATAGCAAACGTTGGTGAAACATCCGAATCCGTTTACCTCGATAAATAAACATTTCTACCCCCTCATATCTAATAATTTTATTTACCCACATACTCTATGATTTGACCATCATCCCCTTCAAAATAAGTTCCTTCAGCATCTAATACTTCACCCAATTTGTAATAGTCTATAAAATATTCAGCCCTTTCTTTTCCTACAGCAGCTTCAATACCACCACAATCTTCCACAAAGTTTTCCGCATATTCTGTCATATTAGATGCATTTGTAAAAATATAATTTTCGGCACCATTATCCAATATATCTAGAAGGTTTTCTATTCCATTAGATAAAATACTTTCTAGATTCTCCAACACAATTTCATCTAAGTCATATAACCTTAAAACCCATTCATTCAGTTCATGAATATCTGAATTTTGATCAATAGATAACCCATAAGGATCTTCCCAGTCTAAAATGATCCAACCTTCTTCATATTTTTGAGCTTCATCGAGTTCTAAATGAACTTCTATATCGTCTATGGAAACTGGTAAGTCAAACCAATACCCCTGACGGTTACCAGCATTATATTCTGCTAAATTTGCAATGTAGATTCTTGTCTCTTTCATTTTCATCTCCCTTTCAATTTAAAAGAGTGAAGCTCTAACCTTTGACTTCACTCTTTTAATTAAATATTTTTAATTCGTATTTCTATCGTAGATTATTAAGCCTTTTGCTTAACTGTTTCACTTTTAGGGACAGAGTTAATCTGTTTTTTATCAACTTTACGAACCTTTTCTGCACTAATTGAGATGGTTGAACCTTGTGTCAAGGCACCTGAATCTTGATAGAACCGTACTACAGGATTAATTAACTGCACTTCATCTCGGGCACTCAGCATACTAAAATCCATATCTAATTGATCAAACTTGATTTTATATGGTTTTTTTGTGATTTCAGATACCACAATCATTTCATAACCTACTACCTCATCTGTTGTTTCTTGTTTTTCTTCATCAAATCGTAATATAGGTTCATATCCAAGATAAAATAACTTTCCTAATGTTTTGACCAGATCAACTAATTCTGTTACGTCTCCACCTTTAAATTTTAAGTTTAATAATTGTTCCATTTTATTTTTCTCCTTTCGCATTTAATTCATCTACAAATATCACATATTCATAATAAGTATTTCTATTTTGTCCTTGTCCAATTGAATTGGATATTGCCATTAACCTTTCATTTTTCAAGCTTAACTCTTGAAACAATTCAACATGTGCTTCACTTTTAGCTACAGGAGCAAGAACTAAAAAGCTAGATACTTTGTCACTTGTCACTGGGTATGCACGCACTTGTCTACGAGTTCCATTTAGATAAATACTCCTCGTACTTGCCTCACCAGTTGCATAAATATTACCTAAATATTCTTTTTTTAAATATACTGCTGAAATTTCATTTTGCATTTTTTTCTCCTACTTTCTTTTATTTATTCATTTATTTGTATGCTTACTTCTATTACTTTTTTTTCACATTCGAATTACTCTCCTTGAATGAAAATGGCTGATAAGTTCTCTAAACCCATCATATTGAGTAAGGATAATTATAGCAATCGTACTTAATACAATTACAGCTCCAATTAAATAAATAAGTCTTGTGACGTTATGTTCTTCCAATTTTTATCACCTCACATGCGAAACTGCCATTCCCGAAAAACTCATTTCCACATCTGGAATAGGGAAAAAAGATATTGGAAAAGTAGCTTCAATGCTATAATAAACAACATCTCCAAATGTAACACGCTCATGTAATTGAGGACTTGTAACAACGAAACGTCCCCTATAAAACTCGTTTGAATGCTCTTGTATTTGTTCAACCGCTTCTAGTGTTAAACCTCCATTTCGCTCAATTTGATTGTTTACCACTTGTCTAAAACTATTAACATCTTGTAGCTGATAAGTAAAGATACCAACTCCTACTAGGGTAAGAACCAAGAGAATTCCAATAAACCATTTGACAATTTCCATCACTGTTTGTTCTTGCATGTTTTATTCACTCCTCTCTAACCAAAAATGCCTGATTCACTTAACATGATCATTTCGTGGTACAATACAGAAGCTGTAAAACCTAACACTAAAATAAAATTAGTCATGGTTAACTTGGTAGGAAAAAAGACAAACTTCTGAACTTTAAAGCGTACTATTTCATCTACGCATTTCATTAACTCTTCCCCCATCATTTCATCCAATTTTTCAATGACATCCAAGTCTGTGGCACCTTGCTTAAAATCAAAAAGGGTAGTCATAAATAAAACAGAGTTATCTGTACCTGATGTTTGTTCTGCGTATTTTAAAAACGGCTCAAGCGAATTGGGATGATTAGTCATATCAAGCATGAGGTTCATTAGTAATTTTTGATCCTCTTCACCATCTAATCGAGGAATGATTTTATTTAAAACTCCATAAAAATTACTTTTACTATGCTTTAGTTTTAAATAGGGTATTAAAAGACGAGTAAATTTAGCAAATTCTAATTGTCGCTTAAACTTATAATTTTGATACAACGTCTTGACCTGACCATCTCCCTTTACATATAACCAGACTGCAAGAAATGTGATCCCTAATAAAAATAACAAATGTTGAAAAAGTCCATAAAAAACAATGCCAATAATTATTAAAGTAAAACATCTTAACATGCGATTCCACTGCCATTTAGCGATTGATTCATCTGTATTATTCATTTCAGTTAATAATTCATAACTTTCTTTGCTTAAGGTAGCAAGGAGAATTGTCTGTATACGTTTGAATAGAGGATTTATCGGTCGTCCTTCTTTGTTATTTTGTTTTTCTTCTTGTTTTTTAGGCTTGTAAACACCGATACTCATAATTTCATCATCAAAGTAAAGCTTGAAGAATGACTTCATGAATATAATAAGCAATGACAAATAAAGAGCACTAAAGATCCATCCAACAAGTGAACGAGCAAAAGCATTAAAATATAGTTCAAAACTAAATGAAAAAGTGATGGCTCCAATAAAAAATAAAATAATACCCATTAATTTTTTAAAACCACTTAAGTGCGTTTCTTTTGAGACTAAAAACTGATTGGTTTTTTTTACAATGTCATTATGATACGTATTGAGTTGTTTTAAAGTTTCAATATTTTCTTTTCGTCCCTCACATACAGCAGTTTCTACTTGCTCCATATATTGATTAAACACCACATCTGTTTCATATTTATCCATGATTTCTTTAAAAGCATCTTTAACTCGTTTTTTATCAGCTCCTTTGATTCCAGCTTCTAACACTCCCAAATCCTCTTTCAATTCGCCATTAACTCGTTCTTGAACTTGACTAATTCCAGATACTGTGGTTCTAGATGAATCGGTTAAGATTTGCGTTAAATTATTTAAAAAGCGATTTCGTTCCCTTAAGCTTGACAAATTATACGAACGCTTAACAGACCTTGGCATCACCACTTTAAAGCCGTATATAGCACCTACCACACCAAAGATTAGCGCTACCCACCAAAAATAAGTCAAAGCAAAAGAGAAAATCATTAAAACAAGAGCTGGTAATCCCACGTAATGACGATAGTCTTTTCCATCGAGTGGTTTTTCATAACATTTTTTTAACGCATTTAATTCTGAAACATCCATAAAATTTTTAATTTTTGTTTTAATTTTTCTTCTCATGTTCCTCCTTCACATTCCTTTCTAACGATTTTGGAAATTCAGAGGTGATATTTTTTTCTAACATTCGCTTTTTATATGAGCTAGACAAACTCCCAACTCTTTGAACCCACTTACCATTTACTAAAGATTGCTCAAAAACAGTAGTCGCCCCTGAAGGATTAAATTCCACGACCTCACTTAAATATCGATGTTTATAGCCATTAACATTTGTGGTTTTAATATGGATACCAAAGTCAAAGTAACGATAAATATCTTCCTCTACTGTTTTTTCATTAATTTGATAGCCCGTTGAACACATGTTAACAAAACGCCTAGGAATTGCCCGCGCATCAACTGAATGAAGAGTCGTAATAATGTAATGACCCGATAACACCGCTTGAAACATTTCATATGCTTCTTTCCCTCTTGTTTCACTCACAATAATCCACTTTGGATTATTACGTAGAGAAGCACGGACTAATTCTGAAATAGATATTCTACCTCCTGTAAGCCACGAATAAATATCTTTTTCAGGAAATAACTCCTTAGCATGTGTCTCCTGAGTGTCCTCAATCATCACAATCCGTTCACGAGGTTGAACAAAGCTTAACAAGAGTTTTTGCAATTCTGTCTTACCTGCACCTGTCTCCCCCGATATAGTAATATTAGCACCTGTTTGAACGATTTTTTCAAGCAGCTCTAACATGTAAGAGGGTGCAAATCCTTCAAAATTGGATGGGTTTAAAATTAATTTAGGTCTCGCAATACGTAAACTTAAAGTGGCACCTGATGGTGAAATCATTTCATGAACAGCATTAATTCGAACATGATCAAACATCCCGTCAAATTGCATGGTTGCATTATTAAATTCATGATCATTAACTACCGCATATTTTTGAATCACTCGTTCAATATATTCATGAGTAATGCCTAATTCAGAGCCTTCTAATAAAATTTTCTCGTTATTTGTCTCAATTGATAAATGAGTTCCATTCCATCCTACGTCCGTGATATCTGGAAATTGTAAGATGGCTTCCATAATCCCTGTTCCCACGACTTCACGAATAATATACTCTGCTATTTCACGTTTCTTTTCTAAACTCCCAGAAAATTGATGTCCATAATCTTTTATGACTTGTTCAGTTAACGCTTCTTTAACCGCCTTATCCTCAACAGCTTTTAGTATTTTTTGAGGATCTTTCTTTTTAAGATCATGCTCAATAGCTAACTTTAAGCGATCTGAGATGGGTGGTTCATAGGTCTGGTTTTTACCTGTTTTAAAACGATTAATTAGTGCATCTAATGTTTGAACATCATTCTTTTTTTCGTCTTTCTCTTTATCTTTTGAAAAAACTTTTCTTTTTAACAACTGGTTTTTCTCCTTTCTAATTTTAAACAGGATTTGATAAAATAGTGGTCGTTTCAAACACTTCATCAGGTGTTACAATTTTTATTTTAACTCCTTTAACTCCACCTAAAGAATCCTCTAAATAATCAAAATCAAATTTAAAACCTGATAAGTCTAAATTTAAATTCGACTCAAAAAGCTTGATAAAATCCAACTCAAAGCTTTCTTTTTGAAGTTTGAACTGCCCTTGTTCTACTCTGGCAGAGTCATCACGATTAGCTAAAGCCGATGCTCGTATCGTTTCGTTCGCTACAACGACTATTGTATCCTGCTCATAAGCAGTTGAACTATGATAAAAAACAACCATCATCGTAAAAAATCCAATAATAGCAATGATGATGATTTCTGGAGTATCTTTTAGCAAATTCTTCTCTCCTTTCTTAAATAGTCACTAAAAGGAATAATGCAAAACTTATCTCCATTCCTTTTAGTTTTTTTTTTATCCTAATTGTGTCGGGATTGAATTTCGGAAGAAATTAATCACTAACTCGAAGATTTCTGGAAATGCAATCCGAGCTAATCCAATGATTAAAGCCCCAATGATTACCGCTCCTATCATCCACCAATTACGGTCTGTATTTTGATCTAACATGTGTTCACCTCTCTCTCTCTTTAATTTTTATCCTAGTTGTGTCGGGATCGAATTTCGGAAGAAATTAATCACTAACTCAAAGATTTCTGGAAATGCAATCCGAGCTAATCCAATGATTAAAGCCCCGATGATTACCGCTCCTATCATCCACCAATTGCGGTCTGTATTTTGATCTAACATATTTTCACCTCTCTTTTTTTATATAAAAAAAGACAAAGATTTTTTTATCTTTGCCTCTCTTATTGTCTTTCCAACTATTACTTTTTTTAATAGTCATATAGTCACGACATTTAATCACTCTTTCAAAAGCGAGCTTTTTCATCTAACGTCTAAGCCAGTCAATTTCCTCTTGAGTCCAACCATAAGGTGTTTGTCTGTCAAGAAATACAGGCGTTAAAAGTAACATATCTTGATCTAACGTTGGGGAATCAATCCATGCATACATATATGCGAAGACTTCCAGGTTTTGACTCATATCTATATTGATCAAGTTACGACCTATCGGTTCTTGAGATTGATATTTTAGTTCATAAAGTCCCAGTTCTTGCCAAATTGGAATATAAAATCTTCGTCCACCATCATGCAAAGCTTCTTGAATACTAGGGTGGTTCTGATTTTTCTGCTCATTTGTAAACAGCTGCCCCTTTCCACTTTGTACCCATACTTTTGGATGACTGAACTCTAATTTCGTTCGCTTTTCTTCTCGACCAGATAGTTCTCTAAATAACATATCAAGCTCAATTCTAGTATGGGTTAGAGACTTTTGATCAAATTGTTCATTGATATAACTATCCACTAATTCATTAGGAACAACTAGATCTAACTTTAAATCCGTTGACCCATCTAAACCTATAAGATCACCTATTTCACTTACATAAATAGGCTCAAAATCTGTTTCAATCGCATATCCTGTTCGTTGTCTCACCTCTGTATCAAAATTAAACGATAATGATTCTATTAGTTCTTCAACATTAAAACTAGTCCCATGACGGACAGCAATCGTTCTAGCTACTCCAGAATATTCAACCCTTTTATTTGATATATCAGCAATAGTTAACGTACGTTCAGACGAACGATAACCCCATGTAGTTAAATTATTTGTTAGCGTTTCTAACCGATTAGGACGGTTTGCTGAATTATTTCTAAATTCAATCGTTACTTCAATATCAGCTTTAGATCCTTTACCCATTAAATCTGTCGGAATTACTGTTTTTTCTGTTCTAGTGAACTCCTTCCAATTATGCCACTCTAAATAAATGTAACTATTTGATATTTTATTTCGCATCACCACACGATACTCGATATCCTGATTCAAATGTTCTTGTTGTTCCACAGAATATGATAATTCAAGGTTTGTTTCCATCTCTTTGGCTCCAGTTGTAATTTCCACTCGATCCACATTCACTTGTAGCGATGGCGTGTCATAGTAAAACCTTACTTTATTGTCCCCTTCCTCAAGTTCAAGCACAACGCACGCTTCACTTTCTTCTGCCGGTACAACTGCATATCCACTCTCAACACCTTCTGTAAGCAAATCATTACGAGGACATACTTTCACTTCATCTTTTTCATATTTGGTGTTATCAGTCTCTGTTAAAATAATTAAACCTGTTTCTTTATTAACATGTTCAACAGTCAATAAGACAGGCTTACTATAATGATGAATCACCATCATATCACCATTTACAACAGCATCATTACCAATTGTTTCATCTGCTTCATAACGCCATAGTCTCAATTCATCTCCTACAAGGGCGGTCATCACTCTTGGTTTTGAAGCACCATTTATTCTGTCACCATCAAACCAATGCTCTTGTGGCGATTGAACATAATTTGTAGATAAAATTTCTTGACGATCATTAAGGTTAACATGGTTAGCTATTACAAGTCGCTCTGATTCATAAAGGTGAATAATCTTCGTGTCACGAAAAACTTGGTAAGGATTATCTACATTATAAAGCGGTCTCAAAAACCGGTTGTTCTCTGGATGATATAAATTTGTGTACGGAAAAGTTGAAAAACTATTATTTCCATGATGGATCAATGTTTTTGTGTCCGCAACCAAAATACCTGTATCATTTTGATAACGATGCTCAATAGTTACCAGATGAGCTGGCGTATAATAATGACGAATAACATTTTCATGCCCTCCAACTGTTATCGTTTGTTTTCCACCATTAGGACGAATAGGACGACCGTTATATTGATATGTAGGATTAGAAATCGGTTCTGTAGAAACGGCTGTACCATCTAAAAAGTATTCAAGAGAGAAATCATTTGGAGCTAATGTTTCAGTATGAAAGACATGATTTGTCCCTTCAATTACATGTTCTACCCGTACAGATCTAGCCAAGTTAATACCCATAAAAGCATTTATTGGATCACCCAATCCACCAGTTGCTACATTCTGTAAATTAGGATGAACCCAGTACATAGTAGCCCCACCACTTCCAGCTTTACGAAGTGTATTATTTGGAAACGTATAAGCGGTTGCATTTAAATGATTTGACCATATGGTTAAATTATTTCCGTTTCGTTGAAATGAAAAATCTCCTGACCGCTGAACAGCAGTTGAAGATAAATATCGTTCAAGAACTCTATTGGTATCATTTAATGTTATTTGATAGCGATTATTGGAACTATTAAAAGTTAATATGTGGGTTGGTGAATTAGCGTGTGAAATTCTCGTAAAAGACGGCACAATAAAGTGATCTCTAATATCAGATCTAAGTTGATTGTACATGGCCACTCGTGTTGAATTACCTCGTGCTAACCAACGATTGGTTGTTAGCGTACGCCCATCATAAGGGTGGATTAACCGAGTGTATATATCACCAACACCAGTTCCATTCCAACTCGAATTTAAATTCCAATATCCTACTCTATTAGTTGGAATTAAATTTTCCCAAATCGCTACTTGCGTAACTACATATGCATCATTACTTGTACGTTGATTTGCGGTAAAACCATAAAAGTTATTATAGCCATACATTAAAATGAGATCAACTGTACGACGTTGCGTAGCACTTAAAGGATTACCATTATTCATTACATCATTATCTGGATAGGGTACTCCTGGGTCAACACAAAAAGCTGTTATCCATGTTCGCCCACCATCAAGACTAGCTTCTAGGAAGGCCATATTTTCCCGTGGGTTCCAAAAGCCAGCCAAAAGATGAGAGAAATCATATTCTGTATTGCTAATCCTATTGGGACGTTGACGGACAATTGCTGTTTGAGCATTTCTCGCTCCAACCCTATGAGCAATTCCATCAGAATCATAAAGAATATACCCTTCAATCAAAATAGCTTGATCGCTAATTTCATCAATATCTTCTTTTTCAATCTCAATTTCTTCAATGATATCATAATCATCATTACTCTCACTTTCCTTGTCAATGACAAATTCTTCATCAACTTCATCATCTATTTCCATCATACTATCTAATTCAGCTTCAACACCTTCTTCTTCAGAGACAGCAATGACAGCTATTTGACTTATTATTGGCTGGAACAATAAAGTGAAAGCTAACATTAACTTAAAGATTCCACGATGCGTTATTTTTTTATACGTCATTTTTTCCTCCTTCTTTAAGTTTTTTTTATTAATTTTAAACATAAAAAAAGACCACTCACTTGATATATGAATGATCAATTTATAAACACCATGTTAACCACCTCCTTTCTTAAATCTATTCTTACAAAGAGCTAAAGTGATACCGCTTTAAGCCTTTTGAAAGTCTATCTAATTAAATATATTCTGACTTGACCACCTGATAATTCTTCCCATTCTAAATTAAAATGAGCTTCATTGTCCGCTCTAGCTAATTGGTCAAGTTCAAGAGCTAAATACTCAATAGCATATGCATCAGAAATAGTCATAGAAGCCGAATCATAGGCAAAGCCCCAGCCCGAATTATTACGATTTAAAGAAGTATTATACGTTAATCCCAGACTTTGACCATGCGAAACTAATTTAGAACGAATATTACTCCAGCTTAAAGCATTTACAGCTTGTGATGGAGTTGTTGTTCCTGAATTATTGTTATTTGACCCACTGTTTGAGCTGCCACTTGTATTATTACTTGAATTACTGTTTGAGCTTCCACCTGAATTAGCACTTGATCCACTGTTTGAGCTTCCACTTGCACTATTACTTGATCCAATGTTTGAGCTTCCACCTGTATTAGCACTTGATCCACTGTTTGAGCTTCCACTTGTATTATTACTTGATCCACTGTTTGAGCTTCCACTTGTATTAGCACT
>Ga0153980_1000283_pt1 | contig 23842 bp, 22 predicted proteins | sample TSGA064MetaG_FD_104722 | JGI IMG/M metagenome (GOLD analysis project Ga0153980, IMG submission 104722) | Attine ant fungus gardens microbial communities from Georgia, USA - TSGA064 MetaG | ecosystem: Host-associated > Fungi > Mycelium > Unclassified | place: USA: Georgia, Magnolia Springs State... | reverse complement strand
GTTAAGGTTTTCAGAAAAGTTATATTGTAAATGAGAGTATTGAGGTTTTTAGTCACACTCTACAAGGTAATCCAAAGACAAGAGAGAATGTGGGGTTTCAACAGAAGTAAATTTTAGATGAACTACAGAAAGAGAGAACTTGCCATTCCCTTCTCTTTCTAGACTGTATTTATCCTATCTAGTAACATGTAAAGATGTAGCTATAATGACTTAGTCCCACTCCTAGTCCAAGTTGACAAGAAGAACTTGATTTTTTTTTAAAAAAAATCAATAATTTATTACATAGAGCATGTTGGCAGGCTGTGGTAGCTACACAGAGTGAAACTACTTAAATATAAAAAAAGGGGCCAGACAAAGAGGGAAAGAATAAAAAAAAAGGAAAAAGATATTTAAATTTGAAGAAAGAATACAAGATACATGTATACTACATGTGCTCTGTATTTCTACAATAAGATTCACCTCACTTCCCCTGGTGATTATCCATTGTCAAAGCTGAATGCTGTGGGGTTCTGTATCAGGAAGTGCACAAAACTCCCAATAGAGATATCTCTTGACCTTGTGTCTTGATTGTAAAGACTACACAACAATATGTTCATAATCTTGGATGTCAGCCTGCCCACATAAACAGCTGAGTAGAGAATTCTTTGTCTGTATTCACCAATAGAGGCATGTCTGGTGGTCATACAAGTGAACCTTGCACACAAGGAATTGGAGCTTTCTACAAATAGGAGCTATGAGCCTCCATTAGTATATGTTGGCTTTAGGACTTTTCCCTTGTTGTCTTCAAAGTTCAGAAAGAGTTGACCTCTTCTACAATTGTTTGGAAAGGTGTCTTACTATTCCTTCAAGATATCATTGCACTCCTTCTTTCTACTAAATAAGAAAGAGTTTTTACTGGGTAGTATAGGGAAATTGTCTACTTCCTTTACTTGAATATCAACAATCTTGTGTCTAGGCCACTCAGCTTTGCTTGGACAGTACCAGAAGTATATGTAGTTGCAACTATCTTTCACTAAGAATTCTTTAACTCCAATTGCTATATAGATAATAAAAGTTTGAAGAAGATTAATGTGCAACTCAAATATCTTTTTTGCTGCTGTTATTGAGTCTGTAATGATGATGATTTCATGGACATCTTGGTCTTCCATTGTTATAACACAGCCAAAATGGCTAAGTTATTATTTATATTTCTTTTCTTTTCTTTTCTTTTTCATTTAATAATCAGTGGATGTATGAGAGGGAGTGACTCAAAAGAGATGCATGGGACTTTATAAATAGAAGTAAATACAGAATATATATAAGTAGTATACAACAATCAAATGAGAACTCTATTGAGTTCTCTTTGTCAGACTTGGAGTGTGATTAAGTCATCTCAGGCTAAGTCGCTACATCTATGGTAGAGATGAGATCTAAGTGAATGGTCATTAGCTCAGCTTCTATAAAGGTAATATTTATTGTTTGAGCTCTTGTCTGTTTTATGACAGCATTGTTTTTCCAGATGTAAGTAACAGCAGTGGCCACATTAGACTTCTTGACACCTCCATCTGCTATGACAGTGACTAAATATAGGGATATTTGGGACTGGCAGAAGACTTTGTTGAGGTTGTCTAGGTGTTTATAGATGTCTTCTTTGTCTGATGAAATAGGAGAATAAAATAAAAATTTGTCAGAGAAATAATTGACTACTCTCAAACCAGAAGAAAAAATAGAATGAAAAGGTAAGAAACTTTTATTGACTTCTGATAACTATGTATTGACATCTTTAATGGAACTTTTTAGTCTTATTTTTTGTTTTACTATAAGATTTTGAGTCAAGAATTTGTGAGGGAGTTGATTCTTGGTATGTTATATATCTAATAACAAGTTAATGGCATAGGACTGAGGTATCAATTTATAACAGAGGTGATAGCAACCATTAAGCTTTCATAAGTGGAGATATGTTAGTACAAGACCAGCAACAGCCTTGATGCTTTTTTTTGCATTTTTTTGAGTTCCACTAAGTTTTTAACAACAGGAGCTCCTTTGAAGAACTATAGCTAGAAGCTGTATAAAGCAATAGGGAAGATGTACATTCTATACAACAGATGCTTTTGAAAGGAAAGAATACCCTGTGAAGAGTTACCCAGAAGCTTTATAGCATTAAGGGTTGAGAGACATTTCATGGCATAATAATGTACATGGTGATGAAAGTTGAGTTTTTGGTCAAAGAAAAAGCCTAAGTATCACCAGATGGGTTTAGGTTGGAGAACAGGTCCTCCTACTGAAAAGAGATTGATGGAGGGGTTTTGAGCTCTGGTAAAGTGAAAGACCTTAGATTTGTTATGTTCCATGGTGAGACCTATATCAAGAAGGAGTTTAGACATAATGTTGTAGCTACAGAGGAGAAAAACAGAAAACAGATTATAACTCTTCTTTTGTGAAATTAAAAGACTGTCATTAATAAAAGATAGAATGTCTATAGGGATTTTTTCTTTGAGATTTTTTATTCTTTTTTTTATGATTAGAGCCATATAAATAGCAGACAGAATAGAAAAGAGAGCAGAGCCCTGGCCTACACCAATACTGGTGTTGAATAATAGAGAGATGAAACTATTCCAAGTGTATGTTATTGATCTGTTGGAATGGTAGTTGTCAAAGAATTTAACTATGTTGTTGTTTAAGCCTGCTTTCTTAAGATATAAAGAAAGGAATAAATGATTGAGAGAGGAAAAAAAACTAGACAATGTCAAACACAATCATACTAGTGTAACATTATTTAGCCTAGCTTACACAAATAATATGGGTGAAATAAGTACCTGCATTGATAGTAGAGCATTGTCTAATGTCTCCAAGTTGATTAGAGTCCAAGAAACTGTTTGCCAACATATGAAATAGAAAGTGATTGCTGATGACCTTTTCAATAAGTTTGCCTATTATGTTAAGGAGTACTATAAAATGGAACAATTTGGGGGTATTATATGAGTCTTTATTAGGCTTGGGTATAACAACTAGAGTAACCTCTTTGAAATGCCTAGGCTAGACTTCTAGAAGTATACAAGTGTTAACTATGTTAACAATTTTTTTAAAGTATATGCCGTCAGCAATAATGGTTTTAAAGTGTCTCCAGGAGACATAATTAGGGCCAGGGATAAAGAAAGATGAGCATTTAGCTATCATATCTTTAACTTCTTGATGAGAAAACAAAGGCCATTTTATGGGATCATATTGTGTTATATCATCTAGGAATCTTTTGTCAGTTTGGCAGTTTTTAGCAAAGTTATATAAACTATATAGAGCATTTCATAGTGATTTGAGGGTATTACGGGGTTGCCCTTTATATGTGATAGTTTTGATGGTAGGCAGCAATTTCTTTTTGACCCAGTTCATGAGATACCATAGTTGTTTATTTGAGGTTGTAATTTTTTGTATTTTGTCATCAAAGAACTTTCTCTTAACCAACTGAACTGACATTTTGAAGGTTTTTCAATTGGCACAATTGCTATAAGTACAATAGTTATTAAGACTGTCAGTATACTCTTAGTTCTACCATTCTTTAGAATATTTTATGATTTGGCTGGTTTTGGTGTATTTGGACTATACATCCCTGAATATTAGTGCTAGATTGTCAACTAGGGTTTTGAGTTTACTATTGTTGCTAATAGTTACTATATTCAGAAGTTTGATGTTTTCTTTGATTTCTATAATAAACTTTTTCTCAGCTTTGCTATTCTTTTTGATAGATCAGATAATGATATTGATGTCTTCTTCCTTGATGCCAATTTTAATGACCATAGGAACATAATTGGATGGCTTTCTCTTGTCTGGGAATAGGAGGTGCTTGGCAAATCTACAGTATTAAAAGAGAGAAAAACAAGATCTAAAACTGAGTTAGTATCTCTAGGATTGTCAGTGTATCTTGTGGGGCCTAGATTATATGGAGAGGATAACTCAAGATCTAGGCTGTTGGCAATAAGGGTAAGATTCTCAGTATAGATTGAATAATGGAAGAAAGAAGGGTTTCAGTCACAGTCTCTAATGTTGAAATTGTCCATCATTGTGACAATGTTTTCTATGTTTCTGACATTGTCTCATAATACTTGGAGGGCTTCCTGATTGTTGTCTGAATAAACATTTATAATATAGCTAATATTTTGATTGTTATGGGATAACATGATATTAATATCTCAATGGTTAATAATGTCCAATATATTTTTTTGTTTCTCTAGAATAATGTCAGTAAAATTTTTGTTCTTTCTGATATTTTGAGAAAAAACCTATAGGTTATGAATATTTATAGCTTGTTACTGCTCATAGCTGAGTGGATTGAATTAGCTCTAATTTCCTGGAGCTCTTGTGACTTCTTGTTGTGCTATTCACAATTAAATTGGTTTTCCCAAAACAGGCATTTGTTGTTATCAGCAGTATGATCTCTCTTGTAGTTGATGCATTTGAATGAGTGAGGGCAAGGTTCACCTGCTTTTGTTTCTGGTCTGGAAGAGCTAATTTTTAAATTAGCTTTACAGTACCAAGCTATATCCCTATGATGTTCAATTTTGTGAGGTCTACTGCATTTCTGACATTTAGAGCTATGAGCTCTGTAAGCAAATATAAAGTGACCCTACTTCCAATAGTTGCAACACTGAGGTATACTAGGGTTTATATTAGTTCCTTTAATAGTAGTAATGTGATGACTAAAATTGAAGAAGTGGTTAATAAAAAGCTTAGCCTTGGAACCATTCTGTGAATCCCAAATGTCTAGCCAAACAATAGCCATGTCTGACTTGGGTAATGCTTTGATAACTTTGGGTTTTGAAACAAGTAAGATGTTTTCAAACAAGCTAGTATAGTTGATCAAGTTGACAATGTTCTCATAAGTAAACTTATTACTATTGGGTTGGATGTATGGGATGCTTGTAATCTTGAGATAGGATTTGGATTGCAGCAAACAAGAGAAAAGTACTTTGTGTTGTGTGACTCAAGTTGAGTTGACTCAGCAGCTAAGTCTTTAAGAATTACAAAGAGAACTTGATGGAGTTCCCACTTAATTGTGCCAGCTACTTATACAAGTATGCTATTTGCTCTTATTTATATTGATAGTATTCTACAACCAGCCAAGAGGCTGCTAGTTCAATTCCCTTGTCTGTCATTCTATAAATACATATCTTTGGTCACAGTTAAGGCAACTCATAACACTTTATTATTGTTGATACTGTCAATTGACTTGATATATTTCTCAATGAGACCAAGGTTACTAGGTGCAAGAATATTGTTAGTAGTGATAGAAACACCATCCAAACATAGATAGATAAACTCTGACCAAATAGTAAATTTGGTATTTTTCAGGAGACCATTAATAAGACCAACATGAGTACTAGCTTCTTTCATAATTAAATCAACATGTTTCTCTAAGATAGGTACTATGGCCTATTTTCTTGAGGGTTCTTTGATAGTGATTTGGATTTTCTTCTTCTTCTGGGTAGTTAGGAAAGCTGAGTTATATATGTCTAGAATCTTGCTATTGGGCAATGCTAGAAAAGCTTCTTTGATATACAAGATATTTTCAGCAGACATAGCAGCTTGTGCAAAACTATACAGTACTATAGCTTTATCATGCTTGACAAGTGTCTTTTTTGATTTCTCCCTTGTTTCTTTACTAGAATAAGGGGATAGAGGTGGCAGAACATAATTAATTCTTGTTGCTCTATTAGTATTGACCAAAGGAGATCACAGAGAGGGTTGGTTTCTACCAAATTGAGACTTGACCTTGGACCAAAAAGTGACATTATCTGTAGTATTGATTTGGTCCTATTCAGCTTTCTATATGGCTGATACAAATGTCCAAGCAGCTTTGCCAAATGGCTCCAGTTGAGAAATGTCCTCATTATTATGATCTTTGAGCTTTCTTTGTTTGAGGAATATTGCTATACACTAGAAGGAGTATGCCATATTGAGAACATTACCTTGGAGGAATTCATTGGTGCCAAATAGAGAAGTGGCCCCAAATCTACCATTCTATAAACTGGAATCAGCTAGGATGTTGGTACTATATAGAATAACTTCTAGGAGGAAAAGCTGAGATGAGGAGGTCTGAGGGAGTGTGTTAATAAATATTGCCTTATTGACTTCTTAAGGTTGAGCACCCGTCTTGCTAGATCCTTGAAGTTGAGTGACTGCATTCAGTAGCTCATTTGAAGCCTAATATTCTTGTTGATTTTCTTGGTCTTGTATCTGCTCACTATCCTGACTATTGTCTTTGGGCTCTTTGACCTCTATATTGTTCTAGAGATCTATTCTTTCTGCATAATCTATTTCTAATAATGTTCCCAAGTTCATAGATACCTCAGACAGGCTTCTAGGCTGGTCTATTAATGCCCTTGAGGTAAGACAGCCTCTTTATATATTAATGGCCATGTTTTCAGATCTTTTGACATGATATATAGGAAATTGAAACTCATAGTCACTGTTTACAGTCAATGTAAAATATTTATTCACTGTTTTTCTTCCAGGTGCTACTATAATAATAGTGGTAATGGGACAAGAAGTGATAATGATAAAGAACTTAATAGTGTTTCTATTCAATTACTGTATACTATTTATACATATTCTACTATTTGTTATTATCTATAAAGTCCCATATGCTTCTTTTTTTCTGACTCTCTTGCATGTCTGATCTTTAGAAATTAAAAGAAAATAAATGAAAAATAAATATTAACTTAGCTGTTTTTGCCAAGTCATAATATAACATTACAGAAACTACTATCCTAAGTACTAGTAAATTATCATGTACTAGAAATTCAGTATTATTTATTATTTATTTTCTTTTTCTTTTTCTTTTATTTGTAATTTCCATTTCTGAACTCCTAATTTGTCTATACTTATAGGATTACAATATAGACCAATACTTGTACAATAGCTCCTATTCTGGATTTTGTATAAGTATTCTATTAATACATTATAGTTTCTTAGCTTGTAGATTAAAGTCACAAAGTCATTAATCCCTATAGCACCATTTCTCTCTGCTGTAAGAGCAACATCAAGTGGAAGGCCAGATGTTATATCAATAAGTTTAGTAAGGGTTCTAGAAGCTAGAGTGATATTTGAGTAAGAATAGATCTACCAATACAAGCTCTTATATATACTATAAGAAACAGTCTGTGTGTAGTCATGTGAACTATAGTCCAACAATAGCACTTTCCTAATTAGAATAAATAGAATGATTGAAACAACATATAGACAGAGAGATAAAAGAGTAGATGGATAAGTGTCATAAGATAAGATCTACTGGATAATTATAAATTGGATAATTAGCTAAGCCCTATCCTAGAGTAACAGCTGTTCCCTTATATCTGCTATATATCTCTTCATTCCATTACTCCTGATTTTATCTCTTTTTTAGACAATATTTCACTACTCTAAAATACACAACAACAACAAATAATAGGAAATCAAGACACAGTACATAAGTTAAGGCCAAAATCATTCTACTCCTTTATTATCACTAATATTCTCTTTAGACAGCTGTTGTTAAGACTCTAGACCACAATATAGTGCAACCATTGGATTGAGCTAACCCTAAAACTAATTTGTCTTTTATTCAGGGTAAACAAAAAAAACTCAACAGAGTTTGTAAGGGAATATCCTAGGAGCATGCTTAGTAAATGTTAATGGATCTATTCTTATCTAGGATCTGGATCTCTTAGCGCATGTCCTGAGATGACTTAATCATACTCCAAGTCCAAGTTAATAAGGAGAACTTAATAGAATTTCTATTGGATTCTGTATACTATTTATACAACTACTATATAGCCTATGCACTACTCTTCCACACTTATTATGTAACTCTATCATGTGATGTGACAGTTGTGACCATAATGTGTGACATCTATCATATAATACTTTTCCATACTTTTTTCTTATATAGTAAGTCTAAATAAGAAGAAAAAAGAAAAAGAAAAGAAAAGAAATATAAATAATGACTTAGCCATTTTGTCAAGTCATGACAATTCCTGACCCTGACCATTAGAACATTCTGTAGCTAGGGAAACTTGTATATATAGTATGAATTACCCTTTAGGAGCCTTATTTTATTTTCTAAGAAATCTCCTAGAGATAAGTTGTAATATACTCTGGACTTTATTTATATACTAAGGAATTGTAAGGGGACACCCTAGGAACATGCTTAGTTATTAGATAAGCTCAGTATCTATAGGCTAAGTATATCTTCTATATTGTATTTCTATTCTCTTCTGTACTTCTTTTGTTTTATATTATTATGGTAATACCTGTTTAACTATATAAGGACATGTGGTATTATTAGGTTAGTGTTCATGTGACTATACACAGACTGTCTATTGTAGTAAATATAACAGCCTATATAAGTAAATATATCTTTACTCAAATATTACACTAGCTTTTAGGACCTTTGCCTAGCTTATTGAGCAATCTTCTCTAAGTGTTCCTCTTACAGGAATCTTCTGGAGTCACTTTGCTCTAGTCACCCTTACAGTAGTTAGGGTAGAAAGAGCATTATTTATATTAGTTTCTGAGTTGTTCTATTGCTTGGTGACTTTATATAAATGGTGTTACAGATAGACAAGGGCATTGGTTATACTCTAGAGGGTATCTATATACAACATTTGCATGGAACAGAGTATATAGAGGGTTGGTATAAGAGAACCCTACCAATGCCATCCCTAGAACACTAGATTGACCTCCTAAAGTAACCCTGCATCTAATTAAATATTACTATATAATATTTAATTATCTTAGCTCAATTTGGTGACTCTTGACCTTACAGGATAGAACCATAGAATCAGAGATACACAACTGTAGTAGTATATATACTATAAAGTACATCTCCAGGAGCCTTATTCTAAACTCTAAGGATTCTTCTAGAGATAAGTTATAATATACTTAGGAGCTGTAACATAACTAAGGATTCTCCCAGAGCCTACTCTACTCCAGTTGCCCTTACAGTTGGTATAAGAGTGACTAGAGTAAAGTAAGCTCTAGAAGAATTCTTAGTAATATTGTACTCCTAAGTATATTACAACTCACCTCCAGGAAAATTCTTAGAGTTTAGGATAAGGCTCTTGGGATATACTCTACAGTATATATACTACTACAGCTAGGATATCCCTAGTTCTATAGTTCTGTCAGATAAGATTAGGAGATTTCTGTTATGAGATGACTTCCAAGAAAAAAACTATTTCTCATATATTTATTAACTTGATAGAAAACATCCAAGAATACAATGTAGGAAAGATATAAATAGCATAGGAAGGATTATGTAAAATATAGATAGTTCTTAGTAAAGGTCATGTGATTGTGGGAGACAGCCATATAGACTAGCCAATATTTGTATATGTATTTAGTAGAATTCAATAGGGAACTCTATTAAGTTCTTCTTGAACAACCACCTTGGTTGAGCCTTAAGTTTTCATGATCCTGGACTAACACAAGAACTTGATATCCATTGTTGATCCTGTACCTCACAGTCTCAATACTTTACTCTTTACTCTTTACTTATTCTCTCATTATTCTCACTAGTGAGTACAGCACTTGGAAGCTTTTTGGAAAGCAGACCCTAGCTGTAAAGGGAACTTTACTATTAGTTAGGGACAGTAGATAGACAGCCTGGACAAAACTCATATCCCTGCCTTAGACCTAACCTCTATATTGAATGGACTTGTATATAGTTCTTTGCTATCAGTTCTGTGCTACTGGTCTATTGTGATCAGTCTATGCAGAGGAATGATAGTAACCTCTTAAAGATCTATCTAGATTAGAGATTTTCTTCTTAGGGATAATATTATTTTACCTTTCTTAGTCAGTAGCTAGCTATAAGTTCAGACAAAGAAGACCACTTATCTTCATATAAGGAATCATCATTATTATTATTGCCATCACTACCACTACCAAACATATCTCAACAACAGTAGCAACAATCTACAGAGTAGCCTATGGCTTTTATACTACAATCTCCTCCTTCTACTCAGGAAGAGCAACTCCTTACCTTAATTGCTGGCCTGTAGCAGTAGGTAGCTATCCTATTGCAACAGAATAGAAGAGCTAGAGTAGAGGTAGCAAAACCTCCCTTGTTTAGTGGAAAAATAGAGGAAGTAAGTATATTTATTAATATAGCTCAGTTGTATCTCAGTATGAAAATAACAGAGGAATAGGAAGCAACAAAGATGGTCTAGGTACTGTCTTATGTGCAGGGAGGGATAGCAGAGGCATGGAAAGATAATCTATTGAATAAGTTATCAAAGAGAGAATTGAAAGTAGAGATGGTAGAAGAACTATTCAGCAAGATGAGAAATAAATTCAGAGAGACAGCAGAAAAGAAACAAAAGATAGAGCAACTGAGGATAATTAAGCAGGAGGAAAAAATCTGTGACAAGTATGTTCAGAAGTTCAAGAAGGTAGCATAAGGTAATGGCTATGAGAGATGATCTCTTATTGAAGAGTTTAAAAGGAAGCTAAGTAGAGCACTTAGGAGGAAGTTGGCAGAGGTAGAAAGCCCTCCTAGTATGATAGAAGAATGGCAAGAAAGGGTAGTAAGGTTGAATAGAAACCAGAGGTAAAGTAGAGCAGAAAAGAGAATATTAAAGAGAAATGCAGTATATTTATAGAAAAATACACAGCCTAAGGGAGGCTTTGGTAGAGGATCATATGGAAAGAGAAGAGAACAGATCATGTAAAAAGCAGAAGATCAGAACTTTAGAGAAGAAGCACAGAACAATCAGAAAGAACAGAGGCTAGAAAGAGACCCCAATGTAATGGATGTTAATAGGAGAAAAGGGAGAGATAGAATGTACTATGTATGTGGAAAGTGAGGCCATATGGCCAAAAACTGTTAGCAAAGAAAGGAAAGAGAGGAGAGTAGTAGAAACACTGCAAGAGTTAGCAAAAGACAATGGAGGACAGGGAGCTCCCAGCTGACCTTCTCAAATATATACAGTGTATTGTACCCAGAAAAACTAGGAAATAAAGTTCCTTGTTAAAATAACACTAAGAGAGTAAAAGATATACAGTATATACTGTAGCTGCTAAGAGAAGTGTAGATGAAAATAGAGTTGGAAAAGCTGAAAAGTCATAAAGGAATAGTAGTAAAGATATTGTTAGATAGTGGAGTAACAGGACTATTCATGGACACAAAGTCTACAAAAGAAAAGGGGTTTAAGCCAAAAAGGCTAACAAATCCTCTGTTAGTATAGAATGTAAACAAAACTGTTAATGTAAGAGGAACAATTACTCATCAGGTAGAGTGCAATATGTTCTTCAAAAGATATGTTGAGAGAACATGAATGGATATGTGCAATTTGGGAAAGACAAAAGTAATATTAGATATACTCTGGTTAGCCATCTACAACCCAGAAATTGACTGTGAAAAGGAAAAAGTAAAAATGATACAGTATTCACCTATATATAGAAAAAAAAGCAGGAAATACAGAAGAAAAAGCAAGTGAGAAAGATAAAAAAAGGAAAAACAGTGGAAGAACTAGCACCTAGGAGATTCTAGAAGTGGAAGCAAGTATTTGGAAAGAAGGAGTTGGAAAGAATGTCCATAAGAAAACCATAAAACTATATAATAGAATTGAAGAAAGGGTTTGTGCCAAGAAAAGAAAAGGTATACTTACTATCAAAGGAGGAAAGAGAAAAAGTACAAGCATTTGTAAAGGACCAGTTACAAAAAGGATACATCCAGCTGTCAAAATTGCTACAGACCTCACCAGTCTATTTTTCAGCAAAAAAGGATGGAAAAAGAAGAATGGTACAAGATTATCATTATATGAATTAGTAGATGGTAAAGAATAAGTATCTCTTGCCCTTTATTGCAGATATCCTAGATGGAGTGGAGAAAAAGAAAGTGTTCACAAAACTGAATCTTAGATGAGAATACAACAATGTAAGGATCAAGGAGGGTGATAAGTAGAAGACAATGTTTACAATGCACATTAGGGCATATGAACTAATGGTTATGTATTTTGGACTGACAAATTCTCCAACTATCTTTTCAACTATGATAAATAACCTATTCCAAGATATGATCAACCAGAGGAATATAGCAACATTCATTGACAACATAATAGTTACTATGGATACTAAGGAGGGATATGATAAGCTAGTGGAGGAAGTATTAAACAAACTAGAGAAAAACAATCTATTTGTTAAGCCAGAAAAGTATTGGTAGAAAGTAAAGGAGGTAGAATTCCTGGATGTAGTAATTGGACCTCAAGAGGTAGAAATGCAGAAAGGAAAAAGTAGATGGAGTTCTAAGCTAGCCAGTGCCAAGAAATATAAAGGAAATAAAAAAGTTTCTAGGGCTTGCAAACTATTATAGATAGTTCATTAAGGACTTTGCTAGAATAGTGGTACCTTTGCACCTACTAGTTAGAAAGAAGAAAAAGTAGAGGTAGAGAGAAGAGCAAGAAGAAGTATTCAGGAGATTGAAAAAAGTATTCATAACAAAGTTAGTCTTAGCTATCCCAGATTTAGATAGAAAAATAAGGATAGAGGCAGATGCCTCAGACTATATAATAGAAGGAGTACTGTTAGTAAAATATGGAGATGAAAAGTAGAGGCCAGTTGCCTTCATCTCAAAATTATTGAATACAACTGAGTGGAACTATAAAATCTATAACAAAGAGATGTTAGCAGTAATTTGGTACTTAGAGTCATAGAGGTACTACTTAGAAGGAGCAAAAGTAAGGTTTGAAATCTAGATGGACTACAAAAACCTCCAGTACTTTATAACTAGCCAGAAGTTAAACAAAAGACAAGCTAGATAGATATTGTATCTATTACAATTCAACTTCATCTTGAAGCATGTTCCAGGAAAGAGTATAGAAAAGATGAATGGATTGAGTAGGAGACCAGATTGGCAAGAATGAGTAGAAAAGGATAACAAGAACCAAATGTTGATAAAGCCAGGATGGATAAAGATGAAAACATTGGTAGAAGAGAGCAATCTAAGAGACAAGATTAGAAAAGCACAGGAGGGAGACAAAAAAGTAGTTAAAATGGTGAAAAAACTAAAGAAAGCAGGGATAAAAATATTGAGGAACAAGGAATAAACAATAGAGAAAGAAGTAGTCATGAAAGAAGAATGAATCTATATGCTAGAAGAGGAATTGAGAAGGAAAGTGATACAGTTATATTACAATACACCAATGGGAGAATATAGGGGAAGGTGAAAGACAATAGAACTAGTGACAAGAAACTACTAGTTACTAGAAGTTATGAAGGAAGTAGAAAGATATATGGATGAAAATGATACTTGTCAACACTACAAGAACAAAAGTAAGGTCCTAGCAGAAAAGCTAATGCCCAATACAATTCTAGAGAAACCATGGAGCCACATTTCAGCAGACTTCATTACAAAGCCACCTTTAGCTCAGGATTATGATATAATTCTAGTAGTTTGCAACCAATTCAGTGAAATGGCATATTTTATAGCAACTATAGAGAAATATCAGCAGAAGGACTTCTTAAGGGCTTTTGGTGGCCATTTAGATTGTTGAAATTGGTCAAGTATTCCCAGAGTTATGGTCCAAATGAAGTTTGTGACATAAAAACAGAAGAGGGATATGATAAAATTGTAGAAGAAGTATCAAAGAGGTTAGAGAAAAATAACTTATATATCAAGCCAGAGAAATATGTATAGAAGGTACAGAAGATTGGATTTCTAGAGGTCATCATAGGATCCAATGGAATCAAAATAGAAAAGAAAAAGGTAAATAGAGTGTTAAGTTGACCAGAACCAAAGAATGTAAAAGATGTTAGGAAGTTTTTAGGTCTCACTAACTACTATAGAAGGTTTATCAAAAACTTCACTTGAGTAGCAAGGCCAATGAATATGTTGATGAGAAAGGATATGAAATAACAATGGAAAAAGGAACAATAGTGAGCATTTAATGAGCTAAAAGGGATATTCACAACCAGACTAGTATTGGTAGCCCTAGATCTAGATAAAGAATTTAGGGTAGAAGCAGATGCTTTGAACTATGCTACTAAAGGAGTACTGACAATGAAGTACTCTAATGAGTTGTAGAGACCAGTCACTTTCATTTCTCAGTCCTTAAGTGATATAGAAAGGAATTACAAGATACATGACAAAGAGATATTAGCAGTAGTCAGATGTTTAAAAGTGTAGAGGCATTTCCTGAAAGGAACAATTATAAAATTTGAAATATGGACAGACCACAAAAATCTCAAATACTTTATGAAAGCACAGAAATTGAATAGGAGACAAGCAAGATAAGCATTATACCTATTAAGATTCAATTTTATGCTAAAGTATGTTCTAGAAAACAAAATAGGAAAAGCAGACAGCTTGAGTAGAAAGCTGGACTAGGAAGTAGAAGTAGAGAAAAATAACAAGAATGAGACATTGGTAAAACCAGAGTGGCTAGAAGTTAGAAAAACAGAAAAGGTAGAAGTAATAGTAGAAGGAGTAGATCTACTAGAGAAAGTGAGATGGTCAAAGGTGAAAGATAATGAAGTGATAAAAGTAGTTGAAGAAATAAAGTGGGTAGGAGTGAAAATGTTGAGAGATGAGGAGTAGAGGGAAGTAGATAGTGTAATGTATAAAGAGGGAAAGGTATATGTGTCTAAAAATGATATATTGAGAGCAGAAATAATTAGGTTATACCACAATATACTAGTAGAAGAACATAGAGGACAATGGAAGATAGTAGAACTAGTCACTAGGAACTTCTTGTGGCCAGAAGTAACAAAAGAGATGAAAAGATATATGGAAGGGTGTGATTTCTGCCAAAGGAACAAAAACTGTATAGAATAGCTGGCTGGCAAATTAATGCCTAACTCTATCCCAGAAAAACCCTGGATACACATATTGGCAGACTTTATTACCAAACTGCCTTTAGCTCAGGAATACAACACTATCTTAGTAGTAGTAGACCAACTAACAAAAATGGTGTACTTTATACTAACTACAGAAAGAACATCAGTAGAAGGGTTAGCAAGGTTGTTCAGGAACAACATATGGAAACTATATAGTCTATCCAAAAATATCATATCAGACAGAGAGCAACAGCAGAGTTTGTATATGATAACAAAGCATACTCAAGTACAAAGACATTGTCCTTTAAAGTAAACTATAGGCAAGATCCTAGGATGGGGTTTGGAGTGAGAAAGAAGGGGAAATACAAGGGAGCAGGGAAATATACAACAAAGATAAAAGAGATATAGGAGGAAGCTAAGTGTTATGAGAGCCCCAAAAGAGGAATAGTTTTCTGAGCATTTGAACACTTGATCCAAAACCTTAAGATGTACAATGGGGTTAAGATATAAATAGTGTGGGAACTAAGGTCACATGACAAGATCAGGTGATTACAGAACATTCTAGAAGAACATGTGATTATGGACTAATAGTATAGCCACTATAAAAAGTAGTATAAGTAGGAGTCCAATCCAACGAAGAACTCTATTGAGTTCTTCTTGAACATCTACCTAAGGTGATCACTAAGAACATTCACTGTCTATCGATAACACTAAGGCAGTACTAGGAAAGGTACAAGAGGAGATAAAGAAATATGCAAATGAAAAGAGAAAAAAAGTCGATGAGTACAAAGTAGAGAACTTGGTAATACTCAGCACCAAAGATCTAAAATATCAAATGGTCAGTAGAAGGACAGAAAAGCTGACAGAGAGGTTTGTAGGCTCTTATAAAGTAAAGAAGATTGTATTGGCAAATGTAGTTGAATTGGAGTTATCTAGTATAATCAGGATACATCTAGTAGTAAACATTAGTAGGATATGTAGATATATAGAGCAAGTTAAGGGGTAGAGAAAGGAGCAACCAGCTCTAGTTATAATCAAAGAAGAAGAGGAATAGGAGGTTGAGAGAATACTGAACAAGCAATGGATTAGAGGAAAGGATAAATATTTAGTATGATAGAAAGGATTCACAGCTGAATCCAATACTTGGGAAGAGATAGAAAACTTGAAGAACACAAAAGGAGCAGTTGAAGAGTTTGAAAAGGAATACTGATAGGATATAGAAGATGTAAGATGACAAGAAAAAGAAAAAGGAATGTTTAGAAGAGAAGAACTGCTAGAACGATTTATAGCAAAGAAACTATTTGGATAGTCAGATAAACAATACAACAAGGAATATTGGAAAAGATTAGAAAGGAATTAGAGACAATGGAAAGAGGGACAAACAAGAGGAAGAAGAACTTTAGAAACAATTTGGGAAGAAGAAGAAGAAATTGAGCAGAAAGAATTAGAAATTTGGAAATAGACAAAAGAGGATGAAGATGAAATAGACAACATAGTCGATCCCAACTATGAATTATAAAATCCTCAAGATGAGGAATCTTGAGAAGAGGGTGGTATTATAACTTAGTAAAACAGCTAAGTCATTATTTAATATTTCTTTTCTTTTCTTTTTATTTAATAAGGAAACCAAGCAAATGTATGAGAGGGAATGACTCAAAAGGAATGCACAGGACTTTATAAATACAAGTAAATACAAAAGGTATATAAGTAGTGTATAGTAATTAAATGAGAACTCCATCGAGTTTTTCTTGTCAACTCAAACTAGAAGGATAATTAAGTCATCTCAGGCTAAGTCACTACAAGAATCCTTAGTAATATTACACTCCTAAGTATATTATAACTTACTTTGAGGAGAATTCTTAAAGTTTAAAATAAGGCTCCTAGGGATATAGTCTACAATATATATACTGTTACAGTCTGTTTGTCTCTGATCCTACAGTCTAGTTAGCCAGGATCAGAAGTTACCAAGTCAAGCTAGTGATGAAGTACCTTCTGGAAAGTTTCTTTTACCTTTTATTATTTCTCCTTATTCACTCACTATTTTATTCCAAAATGATATACTTTTGCTGTCACCTCCATTTCATTTTATCTATTAAATTTTCCTCCTAGTAACAAAGCCTGAAGCTCATTCATTTTGCTACAAACAGTTGTATATTTGGTCTTGTACATAAAGTGTTTATTTGTAAGCTCTAAGACCAGTTATTTCTGTCTGAACTTAGGTACACATACCCCTTGTATTTCTTCTTGAATGTTGAATTAAGTTATTTCTATTTAGTTTTAGATTAGCATTCCTTTAGCTTTTGAAAATGTACCTGTACATCTATCTTGTCAGGTTATGGTATCCATTGGCCAAATATCTTCAATGCTAAACTTTTCCAAATTAAATGGGAGCAATTACCATATATAGTCAGACAATATGATATCTATCCTCTAAGCACGACTCCCCTGGCTTATTGTCAATGGCCAGTAATCTACTCTTCTTATTCCTCTAGTTGATTCTCCTGTTAATGTTACTTCCAAGAAATCTGTTCCTGGCTCTGACAATTACAAGAAATAGATCCATTTATAAACTAAGCATATACAATAGCTGGAATCTGACCTAGCTACTATAGAATTGATGTGAGAAGCTATTAAATATGGACAATGTAAGCATGTTCAATCTACTACTTCTTCCAAAAATATATAGAACTGTCTTTATCAGTTTCATGTTATTCAAAGGTAGAACACTAATATGCACTATTATTTTCAAGAGCTTTATCTCAAAAAGTAGAATAAATATACCTCTATATTTGATTATATTGGATTATTTTTGAATCTAAAGCATTGTATTACTAAAGCTGATCACAAATTAAAGGATATACTTGTCATTCATGCTATACTCCACTCTTTTCCTTGCTTTAATATCTAGGATATTGTCAAGCAAAATCTTTTTGATAAAGAAAAAGACCTTACTTTAGATATTCTCACTATGGAACTCATCTCTATATATAAATACTCTGAATGCAATTGTCTTGCTAACAAAAAGAACAAAAAGGCCAAGTTTGATCAAATAGCTCTCTTTACCAAGTCCTTATTATCTTCAAATGACTCTAGAAAAAAGAAAAAGAAAGTAAAAAACCTTGACAAAGGAAAGAAATCTCAAACTCAACCTGCAGGCACCAAGTGTTATATTTGTGGCCAAGAGGGGCATTGGGCCCTAGAATATACATCTAGAACCAACAAGAACTCATTTTAGCCTAGAGGATCTACCAATCTTGCTATTGAACAGCTATAATCTTTAGGAGTACATAAAGTTGGAAAAATGCTCATAGCATTTACCAATACCATTTTGAGTACTAATATCCTTCTAGATTGTAGCACTACATCACATATGCTTACTAGCAAAGAGCATTTTATTACTAATACAGAGTCCTCTAATAAATTTGTTACTGTTGATAGCTATAACAAAGTCTCTGTTGCTGGTCAAGGTTTAGTTCTTTTCTTTGCAAAACTTCCCAGTGGTTGGTTAAACAGTACCCTTTATGACGTCCTCCATATTCTCTATCTAAGTGCCAATCTTATCAGTCTTAGTGTTCTCTATTATCAAGGAGTATCTGTTTAGAGCTTCAATAAAGAACTCATACTTTTCAAGAACAGCAAGGAGCTTTTTAAGGTCTCCTTAATAGGCTCTACTAGAACCTTGTATCACATTCAATGTACTTTCCCAGTCACTGGTACTGCTTACCTAGCTAGTGGTCTTCTCAGTATATATCTATAGTACCAACATATGGGACACTTGAGTCTCCAAGCTATAGACTTCATACAATGTCAAAATCTAGTCAAAGGCCTTGAAATTAGCATACCTCATGAGTTTGATCATATCTGCAGTAGTTGCACAAATGACAAATCACACTACTTTCCCTTCCCTGACTCTAGCAGCACTTGCTATACAAAAATAGAACTCATTGTCATGGATATTACTGGTCCAATATTGGTTTCAACCTAGGACAGCTTTCTCTATGCTTTAGCAGTTGTTGAAGTCAGTTGTAAATACCTAGTAGAAAGGCTTCTATATACTAAGAAAGACACTAGTGTGGCAGTCTGTAACATTCTGGTCATACTTGAAAGGCAATCTAAACTAAAAGTACACTGCCTATATTCTGACAATGGATTAGAGTTTGTCAATGACATTATATATACCTTCTATTACCACAATAGAATTATTCATGAAACTACTATCCTCTATACTCCAGAACAAAATAAAATTACTGAGCAAGCTATTGCTATATTTTTTGAGATGGTCTGTTCAATGTTATATACTACAAATGTCAACTTACAGTACTGGGGTGAAGCTTTCTCTTATATAGTCTATATTAGGAGCATGTCTATCACTTCTGGATTAAATGGTATCATTCTCTATGAGACATGGACAGGCCATAAGTCTAATATATCTCACTTACAAGTTTTTGGCTCATTGGGATAGACACATGTACTGAAGCAAGTATGCAGAGGTAAACTGGAGTCTCAGATAGTAAAAGTCCAAATACTTGACTAGTGAGTAGATGAAGCAAAAGGCTATCATCTTGAAAACCTCAAAAATAGCAAGTTAATAGCCTTTCGAGATATTAAATTCTTTAAAAATGACTTACCAAGTAAACTGGCAGTCATTGAAGTCCAAAATACCCCTGCCAGCAACAAAGAAATCAATACTCTAGTTGATAATGCTATTTAGAAGGATATTACCTTACTTCCAGGTCCAAAAGATAACTCTCTCCTCAAGAAATCCCCTTTTCTATCAACCATCCCACCACCTAATAACCTGAAAATTGACTCTTTTGCAAAAGTCAGCACATTTAGTAAAATTAAGGACTTCTTTTCTCTTCTAGCCCCATGTCATTCTGGTCATGAAAGGAAAGCTCCTAGCCATTTTGGACTTATAGCTACTGATAAGGTAACTATACTAGACAATGTTAATATTGCTTTTATTGCAGTCTTTGGAGAACCAAAAACTTACCAGGAGACTATTCATTTCCCATATCCAAAGTAGTAGAAGTAGGCCATAAAACTAGAGTTTGTGCAACTACAAAAATTGGGTGTCTTTGAAGTAGTCAATGGCTTACCTAATAGATGAAAGACTGTAGGCAGCTGTATTATCTTCCATGAGAAACAAGATAGGCATGGGAACTTAGTTAAGTTTAAGGCATATATAGTAGCTAAAGATTTCTTACAGATACCTAAAGAGAACTTCATAGACACTTTCTTATTTGTTGCAAAGTTTTCCACTCTCCGGATTTTCCTTGCTTATATAGTTTATCTGAACTGGGACCTTTATCATATTGATATCATTGTTACTTACCTCCATGGTCCCCTCAATGAAGAAATCTATATAACTATACCTGATAGTATTGAACATTCTAGATCTGGTCGCTATCAGAAACTCAAAAAGGCTCTCTATAAATTAAAACAGGCTAGGAGATAATGGAAAAAGCATTTGTATAAAGTTCTAATTAAATTTGGATTTATACATGCATTTGCTAATGACTGTCTTTATATTAAGTGTTACAAAGGAAAAATCATCTTACTAATCCTGGTCTATGTTGACAACATGACTATAACAGGACCTAATGAATACCACATAATTTCCTTCAAGTTGTTTCTAGATGAAGATTTTGAAATTACTGACTTAGGTGAGCTCAAGTACATACTTGGAGTTTTGGTCGCCAGAGATTGTTCAAGATGCCTCATTTATCTCAGTCAAATAGCCCACATTCAACACACTATCACTTGTTTTGGACTAGAAGACTTGACTCCAGTGTCTATATCTCTTGCTGTAAAACTTAATCTTACTCTATCCCAGTCATCTACAACTGAAGCTAAAAACATACCTTCAAGGATTATGCAAATGATATTCATTATTTGTCATTGGTAGACTTCTTGCTTTTTATAACACAAATAAGACCAGATATCCAATTTATGGTTGGACTTGTTGCATAGTTCAGCAACAATCCTAGAATAGCTTATCTGCAAACAGCAAAGCATATTTTATACTATCTCAAGTCTATGGTTGATTACAACCTTGTGTTAGGGAAATGAAAGAAGGGAAAATTTGATTTAGTAGGGTGGTCAGATTTTATTTGGGCTCAAGATTGTGATGATCACAGATTAACTAGTGGTTTTGTCTTTGATATTGCAGAAAGCTCTATCTCCTAGTCTTCCAAGAAATAGACTACTGTAGTGACTTCCTCTGTAGAGGCTGAGTATATTGCTTCAGCCAATGCTACCAAAGAAGCCATTTGGCTTTGTATTTTGCTTACTAAGCTAGACTTCCCTTCTACCACAGCAACTATAATTTATGCTGACAATCAGGAATACATTGCCTTAGCCAACAATCTAGTATCCTACTCTCATGCCAAGTATATGAACATTTGTTGTTATGAGTCACCTTGACTATAGAAAGATCTATTTATAGAATAACAGACAAGAGAATTGAACCAGCAAGCCTCTTGGCTGACTATAGAATACCATCAATATAAACAAGGGCAAATAGCATACTTGTATAAGTAGGTAGTACAATTGATTGAAAACTCTATTGAGTTCTCTTTGTAACCCTCAAAGACTTAGCTGCTGAGTCAACTCAACTTGAGTCATATAATACTTGTCATCATTTTATTCAAGAACACATCAAGTGCCAAAAGATCAAGCTTAACTATATCTCTACCAAGAACATGTTAGCTAATGTCTTTATCAAAGTCCTCTCTTGTAAGACCTTTGAAAAATTCAGGAGTCTTTTGGGAATCTTACTATCAGATTAATGTCTCAATGAGTGGGAGTAATAAAGTATTTTCTAGAAGGTTCCTTTTATCTTTTATCATTTCTCCTCATTCACTCACTATTTTATTCCAAAATGGCATACTTTTGCTATCACCTCCATTTTATTTCATCTGTTAAATTTCTCTTCTAGCAACAAAGTCTAAGGCTTATTTATTTTACTACAAACAGTTGTACATTTGGTCTTATATATAAAGTGTCTGTCTGTAAGCCCTAAGGCCAGTTGTTTCTATTTGGCCTTAGATGTACATACCTCTTGTATTTCTTCTTGAACATTAAATCAAGTTATTTCTGTCTGGTTTTAGATCAGTATTCTTTTAGCTCTTGAAGACATACCTATACATCTATCTTATTAGCTAGAGACAATTAAATATTATATAGTGATATTTAATTAGGTGCAGGACCACTCTAGGAGGTTGGTTTAGCATTCCAGGGATGGCATTGGTAGGATTTCCTTACATTTGTAACTTTATAACATTAGCCTACAAAGAACTATAATATACAGCTGGAGTACTTATATAAAGTCTAGAATAGGAGCTGTACAAGTGTTTGGTTTACATTGTGACCCTATAGAAGTAGAGAAATTAGGAGTTCAAAAGCAGAAATTATAAATAAAATAAAAATAAAATAAAAATAAAAATAAATTAATACTGAATTTCTGGTATATGATACTGGACTAGTAGATACTTTATATACTATAGTTTTTCTACACCTTAGTTCTATACTTAAAGGGCTGAAGTGAATATTGTTATATTTTTTGGACTATTCATATATAAGAATATAGCTAAAATGACTTAATTCCACTTCTAGTCTAAGTTGACAAGAACTTGATAGTGTTCCTATTTAATTACTGTACACTACTTATATATATTCTACTGTTTGTTGTTATTTGTAAAGTCCCATGCACACCTTTTCATTTAACTTGTTTGTGTGTCCAATCTTTTTTTATTTTTTTTAAATCAATGGTTTATTACAGTGCTTGATGGCAGTCCATGGTAGCACTATATAAAAGGTAGCTACATACTCCCAGCACATGTTATAAGTGTACCTCCCAAACCCCAACTGTAGTCAGTAGTCTAGATAGAGAAGAAATTGTACACTAAATAACAGATACCAGTATCCTAAGTGTTATTGATAGGCAGTGAATACTCTTAGTGATCACCCTAGGTAGATATTCAAAAAGAACTTGATGGAGTTCTTCTTTAGATTGGACTACTACTTATACTATTTTACAGTAGCTGTACTACTACTAGTCTATGATCATATATTCTTCCAGAATGTTCTATGGTCACTTGACCTTGTCACATGATTTGGTTTCCTAAGTTCCCATGCTATTTATACCTTGATCTCATTGTATGACTTGAGATTTTGGATTAAGTATTTAAATGCATAGGAGACCATTTCCTTCTTAAGGCTCTCATAATACTAAGTTTGTTTTTACCAATGTCTCAATTCTTCCTCTAGCCTCCTATACCTTGCAACTGGACCAACCCTCCTTGTATATAACACTTGTGAATGAATACTAAAACAGATACTCTGGTCAGATCCCTTTTCAGATAGGTACCAGTGACTTCTCAGTAAGTCAAAGCTCTATGAGAAGGGCCTGAATTAGTTCATTCTATTAATAGCACATTATCCATTCTTTGTCAAAGCCCAACCTATGTAACTTTCTGCAATGGTAAAGGTAAAGCAAAGGCAGCCTACCCATGTTTCAAGTGTTGGGGCTCTACCATTGGGTTTTTGATTAGGGGATTACATAACTACCTGGACAGTAGTGTTAACTCAGTATAATTCTTTTGGACTACCATCTGCATTTTGAATGCTGCTCTCTAGGAGACTAAAGCAAGAAAAGTTCCACCAGCAAGAGCTTCAGCTAGTACAATGTGTCTAACACATGTCATGGTGATCACAAGTTAGATATGAATAAACAGAACAGAGATAAAGATGGAGGGTGAAATTATGACAATATTAATGATAGAGGATTGGTAGAGTATAGGTCTTCCCAGGAGCTATTGTGGTCCTAAGGGGGAAGATGGTGGTAGTTAAAGAAAAGAAGCATTGGTGTATCCAATCTTTAGAAATTAAAAGAAATAAAAATAAAAATAAAAATAAATGAAAAATAAATATTGACTTAGCCACTTTACCAAGTCATGACATTACAAGTACTGATTATACCTAGTTGACATTTTAACAGGTGCCAAAGTGCTAGATATAATGCATAAAAGTTTTTAGGTGTGATGTCACATTG
>Ga0153980_1000281_pt1 | contig 23970 bp, 22 predicted proteins | sample TSGA064MetaG_FD_104722 | JGI IMG/M metagenome (GOLD analysis project Ga0153980, IMG submission 104722) | Attine ant fungus gardens microbial communities from Georgia, USA - TSGA064 MetaG | ecosystem: Host-associated > Fungi > Mycelium > Unclassified | place: USA: Georgia, Magnolia Springs State... | reverse complement strand
CATCGTGGCGCGTACGCCGGTGTTTACGACGGCAAAAGAGCGCCGGCTCCCTCAGACCTACCGTACCGGCATGGTACTGGAGGATCGATCGGAGAAAAACGAAACACGTCACTACGTCATTGACCGCGTGCATGACGACGCCCGCATGCTTTCCCTGATCGACGGGGACGGCGTGCTGTCCAGGATGAAGCTCAGTTCACTGTCTGGCGACTGGCGGCTGTTTACGCAGACTGAAATGGATGTTGCCGCCGGAGAGCGACTATTTGCGCTCGCCGGCGATAAAAATGCCGGGCTGAAGGCGCGCGATCGCCTCACCGTTACAGCCGTTGATAACGGTTCACTTATCGTGCAGCGCGAAGGGCAGAAAAAGCCGCTGCAACTGGATACATCCAGCCCGCTTTACGTCACTTATGGATATGTCAGCGCGCCCGGCAGCCGCGACAATGATCGGGGTACGGTACTGGCAAGCCTTGGCGCGCAGGACCTGTCGGTGAACATGATTAATGCGCTGGCGCAGTCTGGTCATGAGGCGGAAATTTTTACTGGCGAAGCCCTGAGCCGGGCGGAAGAGAAGCTTGGCCGGCTGCGCACAACGCGCTCGCCGCTGTCGCTGGTTCGGCAGGCCAGCGGAAAAGAAAATGCCAGCGAGGCGATGGACTCGCTCAATACGCAGCTGCTCACTGACGCGCAGAAAGCCGTTACGCGAAGCGTGGCGCAGATGCGGGATGTTGCCTTCCCGTGGACAAAGCTGCTTGAGACGGCCCTGACTTTTAACGGTGACCTGAAGCTTATTGAGAGTGAAATCGCCCGGCAGGTGAAGGAAGGCGATCTTATACAGGTGCAAATTGGATCCGGGCCGCACTATGTAGCGCGTTCCACATGGGAGATGGAAAAGGCCATCGTCGGAGAAATTGAGCGGGGCAAAAACACACAGGTGCCGCTCATGGCACAGGTGGACCCGGCGCTTCTGTCAGGCCTGACTCAGGGGCAGAAAGAGGCAACCTCGCTTATTCTGCAGAGTCCGGACCGGTTCACGGCCGTGCAGGGGTATGCGGGCGTCGGTAAAACAACCCAGTTCAATGCGGTAAAGGCGGCAATTGACACTCTGCCGGTGGACGCGCGTCCGGTGATCGTCGGACTGGGGCCGACTCACCGGGCGGTAAAAGAGATGGCTGGCACGGGTATCGATGCGCAGACGCTGAAATCGTTTGTGCTGGACTGGCAGATGCGCAGTGCGGCTGGTGAGGACGTTCGCTATGACAATATGCTGTTTCTTATCGATGAGTCATCCATGATCGGTAACCAGGACACCGCAGCGGCGTATCGCGCGATCGCTGCGGGCAACGGACGTGCCGTGCCGGTGGGGGACGTTGCACAGCTGCAGTCGCCCGAGAGTGGCGCCCCGTTCCAGCTTATGCAGGAGCGAAGCCCAATCGATGTGGCGGTGATGAAAGAAATCGTGCGCCAGCGCGATTCAGACCTCAGGTCTGCGGTGTACAGCATCATCAGCAATGACTTTACGGCCGCACTGAAGGACATTGAAAAGGTTTCGCCGGATGTTGTCCCACGCCGCGCAGGTACGGTTATTCCTTCCGGCTCGGTGGTTCAGTCGGGGGACCCCGTGTCCAGCATCGTGGCTGACTTCATGAGCCGCACCGATGAGGCACGCGAGCAGACCATGATCATGGTTCAGCTGCATGAGGACCGTAAAGCCATCAATGAGGGTATTCACAACGCTATGATGATGACGAAAGAGCTGGGAGAGGAAGCCCGGGTCGTCACCATCCTGGACCGCATCAACGGCGGGCGGCACGATTTTAACCGTGTGAAAGACTGGAAAACCGGGCAGGTGGTCCTGGCAAATCAGCGGTATCTGCATGTCACCGGCGTGGACCATGATAATGGCAACGTGACCCTGCAGGATGAAACGGGGCGCAAGCACTTCTGGTCGCCACAGGAACTTAACGCCACGGAAGTCGAGGTTTTCGAATACCGCGAGATTGAACTGCGCACCGGTGACAGCGTACGCCTCAGTAAGACCCAGAAGCAGGCCGGTCACGCTGCACACGAACAGTACCGTGTGGATGAACTCCGCGACAACGGTGAAATTGTTCTGCGTAACGGCAGCGGGGTTAAGGTCATCGATCCGGCGACAACGCTGGCAGACCGGCATGTGGACTACAGCTGGGCGGTCACGGGCTATGGCGCGCAGGGTGCCAGTGCCCGGTACTCGCTGGCGCTGGAAGGCGTTGAAGGGGCCCGCAAGATGATGAGCGGCGCGCGGGCATTCTATATCAACGTCTCGCGCGCGAAGGACCACGTTCAGATTATTACCGATGACAAAGCGCGCTGGGCGGCCACACTGGGCGCCGGAAAAAACGGCCCGGCGACGGCGCATGACGCGCTCATGCCGGAGCCAGAGCGTGATCAGGCAAGGCGGATCTGGGCGATGGGGCAGGCTGCATCGAAAACGGCGCTTGGCCGCGCGTTCCTGCGGACGAACGGCCTCAGCAGCAGCCCCGTAACAGCACGTATCATTCCGCCAACACGAAAGTTCCCTGAACCCCATCTGGCCCTGCCGGTGTATGACGGTAACGGCAAAGCGGCGGGACTGACGATGGTTCCGCTGCGTCCCGAAAGCGGTGACGTGGAGCGCGGGGCCGAACGGCGTATCGTCACCGTCGGCGCACAGGCCGCGCTTGTGCAAAAAAGCCGGAACGGCGAAACGCTTGTCGTGGCCACGCTGGAAGATGCACTCAGTACGGCGCGAAAATACCCGACGTCCGGCATTCTGCTGACAACCGGAGACGCCGCGCCGTCACCGCAGCTGCTTAAGGTTTCCGGAGGCGTGGAGCCGGTCAGTGAGGCGGTAGTGAAAGAAGCGGTTATGAGGGCGCATTCTGCACCGCCTGTGCCGGTGGAGGTCGGCGCGCCAGCGACACCTGCCGACATTGCCGACGCGGCCGTCAGAGACCTCATCAGAAAAGACTCTTATCAGCCTGATGTGCCGGACGTGCCAGCGGTGCGGAGCACGGACAAAGACAGGACGGCTGACGTAGCGGCAGAGGAAAAACTTGCCGCGGACCTCAGCCGTGCAGCTCCGCAGCAAACGGTGGACACTGAGAAGCCTGCGGCCGCTATTGCTAAGTCTGCTGTGGACGAAACGTTGCTGGCCGGCCGGGTTCTGGAAGGCAGCCAGCAGGCTTCTCCGGAGGTTATCAGGATGGCGGAAGAGAGACAGGAACAGCTGGCGCATTCAGGCAAAGGAGAGACAGAACTGGCTGCAGAGCTTTCCGCCAGCACGCGAACGGAGAGGGAGGTGGCTGCGGGTCTCAGCAAGCCAGTGCAGCACGACGCTCCGGAGCGAATGCCGCCCGAGCTGACGCAGCAACCTTCACGGAACATTCAGAAAGAACGTTAAACGCAACGCGGCCGTATGCATTGCGGCCGCCTCACCTTCAGCCTGCCCTGCGCAGGCCTACGAGAGAAATCATGAAAAAGACCCTGAAGATGGCCGCCCTTGTGCTGGCCATGAGCACCGCTTTGACCTCTGCATCCTCCGGCGCTACCGACGCCGCATTGTTTACCCCGGCGCAGCAGGCGCGCATTGGTGAGATTGCGGCGGACTATCTGGTTGCACACCCGGACGTACTCATTGAGGTGAGCAAGAAGCTGCAGGCGCGTCAGCAGGCTTCGCAGCAGCAGGCTTACGTGCTGTCAGCCCTTAAGGCGCACCGGCTACTGATGCAGCTCGACGGCGTCCCCGTTAAAGGACCGTCTGACTCTAAGGTCATTGTGACCGAATTTTTTGATTACGAATGCATTGCCTGCAGCATGATGGCGCCGGTAATGGAGAAGGTCATGGCCGCGAACGCCGGCGTGCGCTTTGCCTTCCGCGACTGGACCATCTTCGCTTCACGCTATCCGGAGTCGACACTGGCCTCACACCGGGGCCTGAGCATTTACCGTCATCAGGGAGCAGATGCGTATATGACGTATCACAACGGGATTTACCGGACGGGGCATAACGAAGGCAAACTCACAGCAGAAGATATCGAAACGGTTGCCACGACGTCGGGCGCCGCCGCCCTTTCTGACGATGATAACGTTACATCCGATCATCTGATCGAAAACAACGATGCGCTCGCGGAAATGCTGGGTCTGACGGGGACGCCGGGAATTATCATAATGCCCGTCGAAAATGCCACGGCAGACAACACCACGGTGCTTCCGGGAGTGGTCAGCGAGCAGGTGATGCAGCAGGCAATCGCCCGGGCCGCGGGCGGATAAAAAAATCCCGGCTCAGGGCCGGGAAAATAGATTCATGAATTATTTACCGCGAGCGAGTCGCCAGCAGTAACACGGGTATCGGCTAACCCGCCAGAACCTTTACCCCTCTGACGCCCATGACGCTCAGGCTGTTCGTTCCTCGCGCTGCTGCGGTACGCCTCAGCCTGCCCGGCCTGCCCGTCGCTATACAGAGTGACCATTAACGAACATCACTACCGGCAATAACGTTTTGTCCGCCAGTCTTCCCTTCAAACCTGCTTGAGTGTCCCGCCAGACGCCGGATTTGGATTAAGTCAGCCGAAAAGGTGAATGAGATCACGGGAAAAGGTATCGGTGAACTTTTTTTATCCATACGATTCGTGCCACGCGCAATCTGTGCTGGATTTAAGCGGTTGAGATGAGTATTCTTTTCAGAATTCGCCGGGCGGCGATCTTTTTTTGATCCTTATCCGAGTACTGTGGTGGTCGACGATGAGGATATGCGAAAAACCTGTGGCCGGACATGCGCGGCGCGGGGAAGAACAAACCGGATGGGACGTATCCGTAAAAACGTCCAGGGTACGGAGCTCGGCTTTCACCGGTCTCTGAATGCAAAAACCCCCCGAAATCTGTCATCAACTTGGCGGAAGGCGGCAGAGGTCAGGGGGTCCAAAAGCAGGCGCTAGCCTGTCAAGGATTATAACGCATGCAGTTCATAAGACAACCCCTGTCCGCCATAAGTTCGGGACAGGGTGAATGACCAGATTTTAATCGGGTTAAACGGCCCGACTCTCAAAAACGATGGACGCCATCGCGGCGATCACTCCGTCGCCTGTAAGTGCTCAAATCCGGAATGGTTTGCACCCCAGAGCTATCGCCCGTTGCCGGGAGAGTTCGGTCATGCCATGCGCAGACTTGTACTGAAGGACAAGGCCACCGGGCAGCTTCGCCTGCGCCAGCGCCTGTCGCGCAATCCCTATTTTGTCAGGCTGCGTCATGCAGCCGGACGCGATCGCGACTTCCGGCCGGAGCGACGCGCGCTTATCGACGCTCTTATACCGCTGCTGATCCAGCGCGCCGACATGGCCACCTGGGTGGTTACGATGAACGTTGGCTGTCTGGCCGCTGAACTCAGTCCGAAAGACGGGAATGGTGACGTCATTCCAGCCACCCGGGTTGAACCGAGCCGGCTGTCGCGACTGCTGCCGGAACTGGAGCGCTTCGGGCTGATTGAGCTCCCCGACCTGGAGTGGGACCCGGTAGAAGAGTACTGGATGCCGCGTCATATCGTACTGACCGATCGCTTCTGGCAACTGTGCGGCGTCAACATGGACAAGCTTTACGTGCAGCGTAATCAGCGTCTTGAGGCGGAAGCGGAAGGCATCATTGAGCCGGGCACTCACGATTCGGTGCGCGCCGCGCGCCAGCGCTGGTATGAGAACATGCGTATGGCCACCTTACTGAAGCGACGCGAAAAAGCGGTCAGAGAGAAGCGCCGTAAAAAGCTGGGCAAGCTTCCGCTCGATGAGCGCCGCGGTGCCATGGCCAGCTGGCTTATCCGGACCCTGCCTAATCATGAGCTGATGAATACCGACGCTGAGGGCTTTGACCGCCTGGTGTGGCAGTGCCTGAACCAGCTGGAGCTCGGTCTCGGCTACGAGCCCGCCCCTCCCGACGTCGTTCACTGACGTTCCCCCCTGACTTTAACCGCCTTGACTGGCGGTAAAGGCATTTGTGCTGCGCGTAAAGGCCGGCTTATCTGTCTGACATCACGTCACATTTCCCAGAAAATTTTCCCCGTGCGCACCGTTCTGTGATCGCAGATTTTTTTATCCACACTTACCCGCAATCAGAAAGTTGAATATACCCGCAAACGCCCCTTCAATTACCCGCAAAACATTCCTGACTTACGTCAGAAAGAAATATTCAGAAAGATAAATAAGGTGTTCATGCCGGCATTCTGCGGGGGATAAATAAGGGCTTCGCTTGCAGCGGCCGCAGACGTCCGCGCCGCTCAGAATCTTAAGGTAGCTCCCGCTAACGCGGGCCCCGGAAAACCAGATTAGTTACAACAAACATAGTTCTTCAATAATCAGAAACCGTGCAGGCCTGACAACCTGCGCCCCTCTAGGCCAGACCTGCGCCGGATCTGAAACCCGGTTGCCCCCACTGACCAGCCGCCGCCGCCCGGCCCGAAGGGCCGGAACTGCAGTGGCTGATAATTGGATGCTGTAACTAAAATTGTTCAGTCGCGACAGGTGCAGAGCCCTGCTGTTTCTTTCTTTCGTCTGCGACCATCAGACTGATTAGCTGGTGACAGGCCGCTGCTTAAACGGCGTCTGACAGGGAAGGGTTGGGCTTTTGCCATCATCGGCCCTGTAACCGGCTCCGCCGGGTTGACGGCGCCAGCTGGCATCAGGGCCGTCCTGAACGGTTTCTGGCGCCTCCATGCCGCTCACGCGGCATTCACAGGACAGGCTGCGCACTGCTCGCCCGTCCGGCTGTGTCTGAGAGGTATGTGCTGTGCAGAAGACTGAACTGAACCACCGGGACCCGGAGAAGGTATACACCATGATCGGCGCCGTGGTCATGGCGATGGCCAGCGACGATCTTGAAACCACGCGGCTGCGTATTGCCGGATTCATCCGCAAAGAGCTGGCCAGAGTGGACGTATGGTCGCCGGAGATGAAAACGCTCATGCAGGGCGCGATCGGGACGCTGGTAGTCTATCCTGAACAGGACATCGTGGAGGGGCATCGCGACGGCGATTAAGGGTTCTGTGAGGGCGGCGGATGTCATAAAATGCCGGATTTAAGGGCCACTTTTTACCTGGTTCTGCATGAAGGACACCGCTTATGGATAACGACAATCTGAACGTCAGTCACCTGGCGTGGTGCGGGCTGATTGCGCTGCACACTGCCCGCCGCGACGGGATCGCGACCTCCCCCGCGCAGGATAACCTGTTTCTGACCCGCTGGCTGGCCAACGCTGAAAAGCAGCGCCGCTTTCCCCGGGAGCTTGCCAGCGATATCAGCTGGCTGCTGAAAGAAGGGCGGGAAAAGGGACTGCGCGCCGACCTGCCCGGCAAGCTCGACTACCTGTGGCGCGCCGGCAACGGCAACCTGCAGGGGCAGAATGACCTGTTCCGGCTGCAGCACGCCCTGCACGCGGTGAAGCTGACCGGGTGGATTTATATGGTGCTGGCAGCGAGCGAATGGAGCGGCCGCCGGCAGCTGCGCCTGAGCCCTACTGTATCTGGGATTTACCTGAACCGCCACGCGCTCGACGTCGGCTTTGACGAGCACGGCCGCCAGCGCATCCCCCTGCCCGCGCGCATCACCGGCGAGCTGCCCGCGCTCGATAAACTGCTGCAGCGATCGGGCTGGCGCCGGGAAGTGGCCAGAAGTGCGGATGAACATCTGCACCTCCTCCTCGCGGACGGATTCCGGGCAGCATGAGGTCCGAACAGCAATGGTCACGGACGTTACAGGCTACAGTGCACCTCCGCGCCGGCTCAGGTTCCGGTACGGCGCGGCCAGACTAACAAATGGTCTCAGCTCACTACTGAAACAGCGCTGTCAGATAACCGGTATTCTGGGGTGACAATAATTTCCCACTCGCGCGTATACATGGACGGAAGCCTACCCCCAAGCACCATAACGGCAGGCGTCAGCCATGTTAACAGCCAGGGAAACAGCAATGGCAGATCGCGCCGCACAGTGCAGCACATGCCGGCAGCCGTGAGCTGTTCAGTCAGCGGCTCCCGAAACCGACTGTTTGAGAGCAGGTGCGAGCGTAAAATCAGCGGTCGGGACAGCGTGCAGGGCTTATCTAAAACAAACTCAGCCATTTTGCCAACCCACTTGTGCATTGGCCTGCTATTGATATCAACAGTAAGCTTTATACCCACGTACCGGCCGGGCCGGTAGGCGGCACGACAGAATAGCCAGTACAGTACAGAATCTGCAGGATCCGTAGTAAACGGTTTATCAGTCCACTTATTTATTAATCTGCATGTCCGGAAACCCGTTAAGCAAAGGAGGAACACACCAGGAGGAGTTACAGCCGGGACAATTAATGCGGCAATGGACCGATAAGAAACAGATGATAAGCTGACCATCAATATAAGGCTGAGAAATACAGACCACATAATCTTAACGTTACGTCTGAGAGTTGCTTTACTTATCCTTTCCAGTCCCTCTGCGCTGAGACGCTTCGAAACAATGGCTTCGCTGCTTGTTATCATCTTACCTGGTATAGGCTGCTCTTTTTTCATTTCAGTATTAGTCTCAATGCATGATGAGGGCTTATCTAAATAAATTGTCTGCACAACTTTGCCTGGCAGGCAAGACGCTGAGTATTCGTTATCAGAGGACTGAGACATCATCTGCGCATAGGCTGCATAATCTTCAGAAGCCTGCTGCCGCCAGCGGCGGACCGGTGCCTGACGTTCAGCTCGCACCCTGTATCCGCAGCAACGCTCCCTGGCTGAACGGGTAAGTGTCTCCTGAACCCACGTCCAGAATGCGCGACCGGTGTGCGGCGTCACGCTATAGCCAGCCTTTTTCATGATTTTACGGGCGGCGTTTTCACTCCAGTTGCGGATGAGAGAAAATGCGCCGTTAATATCGCCACGAGACGTCATTAAATTAATTTCATGGAATTCATTCATATTAGACCCTCCCTGATACAGTATTATTATCGGACGTAATAGATGAAAGTTTAGGCTTTATTCAGCATTAATACGGCAGAAAAAGACGAAACCGTTTAACTGAACAATCAGCGGGTGATAAAATATCCAGAATTATTCCACAGGGCTATTTTACTTTGTTCAAATATACTTTGGTAGCGATGACATTATTAACGTGCTGCTATATGCCTTATGCATCTGCGGCGGTAATAACCGGATTTTCGCCGGGCGGCACGGCGCTGAGCCTTATTCTGCAGTTCACCCGCACCGCGCGTATCAGTGCTGACGTGGCGGCCTATGACTTCACCAGCCGACCGGTGGCACAGGAGCTGTCGGCGGCCGTGGCGCGTGGGGTAACAGTGAGGCTGGTTGCGGATGAAAAGAAAAGCCGCGACCGCTGGTCGCTCGTCAGCGAGCTGGCATGCTCGGGTGTTCAGGTTCGCATCAATAGCACGTACAGCATCATGCACAATAAGTTCATAGTGGCGGATGGCAACGCGGTAGAAACGGGATCCTTTAATTACACGTTTTCTGCTGAAAAAAGAAATGCAGAAAACGCGCTAGTTATCACGGGCGAGCCGGAAACGGCCGGCCTATACCAGGCAGAATTTAACCGCTTATGGAGTGAGTCCGTACCTCTGACGTGCGCAAGGCAAAGCTAAATTAATCCTACTACTTATCGGGCTCAACCAGCTCTTTGCCCTGGTTATGTATGTTCCCAACCTTCTTACTTACGGGATGCCATGTAAATTCCTGCTCCGGGACAGCTGCATCATGTGCAATTTCTTCCGCCCGCTGCGGCGAAGTGTCATTACTCAGCCATTCACGAACGGCGTCCGCAGTGATCACCAACGGCCGGCGATCGTGAATATCGACCATCCCCTTGTTGCTCGATGAGGTCACGGTAACGAACCCTTCTTTACCGTGATCCTGTCCGAAAGGTTGTCTGCCAATCGCCGCAAAGAAGAGTGGCTGCTCTTTACGATGGTAGATATAAAACGGCTGTTTTTTTCCGTCTTCTTTCTTCCATTCGAACCAGCCGTTGGCTGGCACGATGGCGCGACCATGGTTCCACAGCGGCTTAAACATGCGCCCGCTCGCGGCCGTTTCGCCCCGTGCGTTTATGAGGGGCTGTTTGTCCCACCATTCCGGGCCATAGCCCCAGTAAACCGGGTCGAAATGCAGCGCATGCTCACGTTCGCTGAGCAACAGCACCTTCGTGCCGGGCGCAACGTTAAACCTGCCGATGGGGTCAGGATCAAATGTAAGTTCGTCAGGTTTCAGGCCCAGCGATTCGAAATATTCATCACGGCTGCTGTACTGCGCAAATCGTCCGCACATAGGCACCTCCTGCTGTAAGGATAACGTATCAGCGCGGCATGCTCACGACGGGTATTTTCTCTCTTGCCGTATTCTGGCAGCACGGTGATATCATGGATGGCGAGCTGTCTGGCGATAAAATACCGGACGCCGGAAGGAATATGATTCATACCGGTGAGAAAGGTGCCCAGAAAACGCTCGCACCCTATCTGCAGGGCAATTCCCAGACGATTGTGATCGCCCGGGCTTTTGCCGATAACAGAGATGGCAGTACATGCCGTGCTGAAATGCGGGCCTTTAAATCAGTAGGATATAGTTCATTTATAATGCATTTGCATTGCACAATGCAGGTGCATTACAATCCTGTTACTCACTCGAGCAAGCGCATTGACAGCATCGATGTGATTTAACCTGATGAGGCAAAACCCCAGCGGCCTGGCGAGGCCGGCAACTCTGTAGCCTTGGAGTTCTGGGTAATTATGAAACGTTCCCGGCGAACTGACCAATCGCCCCCCTGAGAGGGGAAGTGGAGAAAAAGAGGTAATGCAATGGCGACTCAAATTAACTTAGCGGATGTGTCTCTGCGTGCTGAGTCTCGGCTCACAGAACGCAGTCAGACAACGATTCCGGCAGCAATTCGCGATGCTTTGCATCTGAAGCCAGGGGAGTACATCGAATACACCCTGCTTTCAGGCGGTAAAGTCATCATGTCACGAAAGGAAGAAGAACAGGACGATCCAATCGTATCGCAGTTTCTGACTTTTCTGGAAAACGACATGAAGAACAACCCGCAGAATATTCACCAGGTGCCAGTAGCATTCTGGGCGGGTATCAATGCTCTCACTGCCGGAGTGGAAGTCGACTTAGACGAACCGCTTACTGATGACTAAACAGCAAGAGAGATAGCATGGAAGTTTTAGTGCTGAATGGCTGGAAGATCTATTTTCATTCCTGCTTTTTAGAGCAGATGGGTTCAATTGCGCAAGCCGTAGCGGATCTGAAAACGGCCAAGCCTCAGGAATACCAGCGTAAAAAAGAGACAAAGCTCCTGCGGGCTATTGAACGCGTTATTGAGGAACGTATCGCGGCAGATCCGCTACATGTACAGTTCCGGCAGGGTGATACACCTGGCGATACCTACAAGCACTGGTTCCGTGCAAAGTTTCTGGAACCGTTTCGCCTGTTTTATCGCTGCAGTGATGAACACAAAACTATAGTCATAGGCTGGGTGAATGGATTTGATACCCTACGCGAGCGGAGAAATTACGTTACGCCTGCGGCCTTTTAAGCGATCGGATAATGCACGGTTTTTTATCGACTAACAGGCAGGTCTCCTGCGCGGAAGCAGATTTATGGCCAGACATATCACCGCCGGTGACGAAAGCAGCCCTTAGGCGGGCTGCCCAGACTTAGCGTGGAGTGATTGCGTCTCCGCTGCCGAAGAAGACTTTTAAATTGCAGCAATCTTTCATCGTCAGCCAGGATTAGACTTTTCTTCCCCGGTGATTCGCCGCACATCCTGCTTATAATTGAACTCTTTCAGCCACTGCCTCAGCTGTTCTTCGGTTTTCTGAGCGCTCCGCTCATCATATTCGCGGCAAAGAAAAAGGCGACAGGAGTATTTAACCCTGTCGATTGCATAAAGTTCGTGAGTAGCGAAGTATTTTACGGTGGTGATTTCAGAAAAGCGGAGATGTGGCCACTGGTTCAAAACGTGTTCAAATTGTTCTTTGTTCATACAGCCATCCTTTTTTATCGTCCGGAAAAATCCTCTCCCAGGTCAGGTTTCTGGCCCTGTATTTTCCGCAGCATAGAACAGCCTTAACTTCCGTTTTTGGGAGCTCTGTTTTCTTTTTGTCATATTTCTTTAACAAAAGGTGTGCGGGGCAGACGGCCGCAGCTCACAGCTTTATTTAGGGATTAAATTCAGTAAGATATGGTTTTAGAAGTCAGACTGGTATAACTCTGAATCTGCAGCTGCAGCCGTTAAGAAAGACAATGCACGAGTTGCCCAGGAACATGGACATCTCTTGTTTACAGCACATGTGTACGTTTACGCCTTCGCGATAGAAGCGTGAGGATCATTATGGCAATCATCCAAAAACCGATTTTCCCGCAAGTATCTCTGGTACTTCACTGGGTTTCTTAATAAATACTTTTTTGCTGTTCTGATTTTTCACGGGTACTCCGGCTTCGGAAGGATGATGTCCCGGGGAGACGCTAAATAATGGGCTTTGAAAAAAGCTATACAGTCAGGTTCGCTGGCAAAAGGGGCACACAGGAATGCGCGGCTGATCTTCGCACTAAAAAATCTGAGCATTGGCAGCGATGGCTTAAGACCTGCCTGTGTTTGGTGCCAGAGGAGGGCGGCAACCTAACCAGCCAGAAAAACTTTCTTCACGGAATAATATTGTCGACAGCAGTATTACTCCGTCAAAAAACGGTGGGAGTTGTGCTTAAGTACCGCGATAAGTTGAGTAGCCAAACTGGCTAAGCAGCAGTGGAATATGATAGTGCTGATCGGCTTTATCCAGGGTGAATATCACCGGAATTTCCGGGAAGAATGTTGGCTCACCGCTTTTTTTGTAATAGTCGCCGGTTTTGAAATGACACGATAAATCCCCCTCTGAGTTGCCTGACCAGTAGGATAAAGCTCTGAAATGCGCCCTTGTGCGTTGGTGGTTCCTTCTGCCAGTTTTGACCACTAATTACTTTTTTTCTATTTTATGATGAAAAGAATAGGGCGGGAGGCTCATTTTTTCATACTGGAATTCTTAAGTCCGCTGTGTGCCATGGCGGAGAGAAGTAATAACAGATGTTATTCCGAATATAATGTTGATGAACCAGCGTTGATAACCTGGATATACCTCTTGATGCGTTCTTCTTACGTGCATCACAATCTCTTTCTAAATTCATATCACGCAAAAACAATAGGATTTATTATTTTTCTAACCACAGTCATCAATAAGGCCATCCATGAACAGCACAGTATACGATGCTTTCCGCTGCCTGAACTTACTTGCGACTGCGACTCGTCCGCATGGAATTCGTGAAATGGGACGGGAGCTTGGGCTGGATTCAGCTAAGGTTACTCGATTGATACAGACCTTGTTGACGCTGGATATGGTACAGCGTGATGCCAACCGCAAATACAGTTTAGGTATCGGTATCCACCGCTTATCGGCTCACGCAATTCACAATTCGGCCTTTTACAATGCGGTAATGGATTTACTGGAAGAGAGCGGAAATCACGCCATCTCCCTCGTAATCGGAGTGCTAAGTGGAAATAAAGTGGTCTATTTGATTCATACCCGTGGCGGAAAAAGTATTGCGCGGGCTTTGGGCAATTATGAGTCCTACCCGGTCCACGATTCGGTGATCGGCATTAAGCTTCTATCAGCGATGAGCGACGAAGAGATTATCAGCCAGATTGGTATCCACGATTATCTACTGCTGAGAAATGATATTAACGAGTCACGCCGGCATCAGGTGTTTGCCAAAGATTTTGGTGCGGGCGATTACCGCCTGGCATGTAATATTCCCGGCATGCAGGCAGCGATCGCACTGTCGAATATCAGCAGTGAAAAAATGGATATTGAAAGCTTACGTTTGTACCTGACGTCGGCAGCGAAAAAAATCAGCGGAGAATCACTGCCGATGCTGCAGCAGTAACTTGCAACGTTCTGCGGTTACGTCTACGCGCTGGCCAGTTCTATACAGCGCGGAACCGAGCCCCACACTGTCGTAATAATGCAGGAATTCAGCTGAATTCTCCACACCTACCCCACCCACGGCTGAAAAGCTGACGGGCTGAGAGAGTGGACCTTTCACCAGTTGAGGGTAATTTGCCGGCAGCGCACAGGCCGGAAAAACCTTCATCACATCCACTCCCAGATCGATTGCAGTAAATATTTCACTCGGCGAAAACACCCCCGCGTACACTACAAGTCTATGCAGTTTAGCCTGCGCAATCACAGCCGGGTTCAGATTAGGAGTCAAAATAAAATCCGCAGCGGCGGCAAAACTGCGCTGAACCTGATCTGCTGTAGTGACCGTTCCCACGCCAAGCTGGATATCATTCCCAAAGCGCTGGCGAACTTGTTGCAGACTGTTTTCCCAGCTGGGTGAGTTGGTCGTGATTTCTATACGTTTAATGCCATGCTCAACTAAACAGGCAATTTGTGGCACTGCGTCTTCTGGCGTAATCCCGCGGAGGATAGCGATGATTGGGTGATTATCCGCCATAACTAAACACCCCATTTAATCCGGCTATTATTGCGTCTTCGGCAGCTAAAAGCTCATAACGACGATGCAAAATCTCACATGCCAGCTGGTAACGTGGCAAAAGGATTTCATTACCAATAATGCACACCGTTTTATCGCCACCGGGATGCCCGCATGCAACTTCGTATCCAATGAGCATTCCGGAAAGCCAGGAAGCGGCCGCTTCCTGTGACAGAGCACCAAGAATGTAACGGCCCCGGCAGCGAAATAGTTCCGTCACGAGTTCAACTTTTTCATGCACCACTGATAGCGCCGTTTCGACCCCCGCCTGAAAAGCGGCAGGTGAGTCAACCTGCTCCGGCAAGCCTTTACCCACCACGGAGTGATTGAGTAACAAATGATAAAGCTCGCCGGTCATCAAGGTCTGCATCCCTGTGACCTGCTGCTGCGAGCGCTCAACCTTCAGCCATTTACTGTGGGTGCCGACGGCGGCGAATGTGGCGGCATCAGAAAGCGTAAGCGCACCCGCCAGCTGCATCTCTTCACCCCGGCAGATCTCATTGACTCGTTTATCGCAAATGCCGGGCCGTAAGGTCAGCGGATTTAGCAAGATACCCGGCAATTCCATGCCTTTACCTAGTAGTTGCGAAAAACTAAGGGGCATATCGAGATAGCCGGCGTCAGCAATACCGATATTGCTGCCAATCATGCCGCAGAGCAGCACGGGTATTTGTTCATCGTAAGCATCTTCCAGCCGATGCAACTGCTGCTTTAAAATCTCAGGCAACGCTGAGCGCTGGCACTTGCCGACGCCGCAACTGTCTTGTACCGATTTGATCACTACGCCATCACGCACGCTAAGTGCGCGAAAGTTGCTGGTACCCCAATCCACCGCTATATAGTTCATGGACGTCCTCCCAACACGGCGAGAGGCAGGAAATCCGTGATCTCTTTCAATTCCCGACGCGTGTCATCATCCAGACTTTTAGCCGGCTCACGGACATAGTCACTGGCAAAGATCCCTGCCTGATTCAGCACTGTTTTATGTATGGCTACCCCGATTCCCGGCTGAACTCCATAGCGCAGGAAAGGTAGATAGCGATAAAACAACGCCTGCGCTTCCTGACGATCTTGCTGCCATGCAGCCAGGATGGCATTAATCACGTCAGGGAATTCGCAAGCAGGCATGGTGCCCGTTACACCACGGCATAACTCTTCAAACAGGAAACCCGCGTTCAAGCCTCCGAACAGGCCTACGCCATCTCCAACCTCCTGTTTTAACGCAGTTATTTTCAGCGTCGTCGGCGGTTGTTCCACTTTGATATACCTGATAGTAGGAAAGTCCTGACACAAACGCGCCAGCATCGATACGGGAATGTTAACGCCCGTCATCAGAGGCGCGTCCTGAATCATGATTTCGATTTCGCAGGCCTGGCATATGTCTCGCCAGAAGTGATAGATCTCTTCCGGACCGGGCTTAACGACCGAAGGCGGATTGACCATTGCCACCTGAGCCCCCCAGTGATGCACCCTGTTGATCTCTTCAATGGCAACAGCGGATGAAGCACCGCCAGCTGCAGCCACCAGCGGTAAATCTCCCACCAGCCTTTTGACGCAAAAGAACAGATCCTGCTTTTCTTCCTGCGTTAAGGCGTAGCCTTCGGAAGCATTGCCAAATAAGGCCAGGCCATCAATGCCTTGTTGCAGCAGAAATTTCACCAATCGTTCAATGGATGCCAAATCCAGCTGGCCCTGCCCATCAAATGCCGTGGCAAGAATCGGTACATTACCTTTTAACATGCTGCCTCCATCACTACGTCGCGCACGCGATCTTCATCGATTTCAATGCCTAACCCTGCACCCTGCGGCAGATGATACTCACCGCGTTCACAAATAAGTGGCTGCTTAAGCAGTTGATTCGCGATATTAAATACTGGCGGCTGATATTCGAGCATAAACAGGTTGGGTATGGCGGCGGCAACATGGATTGACGCGGCGATGCAAGGTCCTAAACCTACGCTTAAATGCGGTGCCACGCGTAAATTCCATGTCTCGGCCAGCGATACGATATGCATCAGCTCGCTAATGCCGGTTCTGCCGACGTCGGGTTGCAGGATGTCTGCAGCGCGCTGTTCAATCACCGCTTTGAATTGATAACGCGTACGCTCGGTTTCACCTAACGCAATGCTCACCGCGCTTTTGGCACGTAATTCTCGATGGCCGGCGATATCTTCTGGCAGCAGTGGTGCTTCAAGAAAGCCGACGCCCAGCGCATGCAGTTGCGCTGCTAAATCGGTAGCCTCTGCCACGCTGTAATTCCAGTGCGCATCAATGAAGACTTGCGCCTCATTGCCGAGCACTGCACGAATGGCGCGAATATTTTCAACATCTTCCCGCACGCCGTAGCCCAGGGCTAACTTAACGGCATTAAAGCCTTTATCCTGCCATTGCCTGGCGAGGCGGCAGCGGCTTTCAATGTCGGGCTCAGGCAAACCCGAGACATAGCAAGGAATCACATCGCGGAAGGCGCCGCCAAGCAGTTGATGGACCGGAAGACCCAGAATTTTTCCCTTGAGATCCCACAACGCGATATCCACACCAGCAATAGCGTCGATATGATAACCTCCGGTATGTCCACGATCGCGCATCGAGTCATACATCCTTGAGTTGAGCACGCCTCCAGAGAATGGAGATTCCCCGATCAATAATGGCGCAAACAGCTGCTTAATCAGTTCCGCGATCACCTGAGGCACCACCGGCGCCAGCGCTTCTCCCCACCCGACATGCCCTTCGCTACTGGTAATTTTCACCAGGCAGGTTTCCATCTTGCGTGAGTAGACGCAGCGGTATTCTGGACGATAGTAATAATCCGGGCCGGTCCCGTCCGACTTACCGCCAAGGTAAGCATGTTCCGGAGTGATTTTGAGTGGGAAACACTCCACTTTCGTTATGTGCATAAAGGCTCCAGTTTCCGTTAATCCAACACTTTTCCGGCAGTTTCTTTGGCAAACCACACTGCAATGAATGAAATTAGCGCGGTGATCATCACGTACCAGGCGGGTGATAGTGGATCTCCCGTTAAGGTAATCAGACTGGCGGATGCCAGGGGTGTAACACCGCCAAACACCGCCACAGTCAGGTTGTAGGACATCGCGATGCCGCCATAGCGAATCGCCGTCGGGAACAGTTCGACCATTGCAGCGCCACAGCCGCCATTAAATAGCGCAACACACACACCTAATACACTCATTGCCGCGATAGAGCTGCCTACCGATCCCTGTGTCATTAGCAGCATGGCGGGATAGGTCAACAGGATGAAACCAGCGCACGCCACCAGCATCAGCGGCCGTCGTCCCCATTTATCGGACAGGTAGCCTGTGATTGGCATGCAAATGGCGACGCTCAGTAAGCCCAGCGTGGTGATGAGATATGAGTCGGTACGGGTGTAGTGCAGATGCGTAGACAAATAGCCGGGCATAAAGGATTGCAGCACCCAGCTACTGACCGCTTTGATCACGACGAAGCCGGTGCAAAACAGCAACGCCGACAATGAGGTTTTTAAGGCAGTACGCAGTGGCGATTTTTCGATTTTGCCGGTGGCTTTTAACTTGTGAAATTCAGCCGAATCTTCCATGTTGCGGCGCATATATAACCCACCCAATCCGAGCGGTGCAGCAAGCAGGAAAGGAATGCGCCATCCCCAGTCGTTCATTGCCGTCTCACCCAACCAATAGGTCAACAGCAGCACCAGGCCAGAGCCGCAAACAAACGCCATGAAACTGAAGTTCTCACTCCAGCAGGTAAGCGTTGCGCGACGATGTGGATCAGCACTCTCTGCCAGATAAGTGATTACCCCGGAGCTTTCGCCACCTGCGGCGAAGCCTTGTACTAATCGAGTCATCACCAGCAGCACTGGTGCGATAATGCCAATCTGATGCCAGGTCGGCAGAATGCCCATTACAAATGTGGATATTGAGGTGATGACAATTACCGTCACCAATACTTTGCGTCGTCCCAGACGATCGCCCATGGAACCAAAAAAGAAGCCGCCCAGCGGACGCATTAAAAAGCCGGATCCAAATACAGCAAAAGACTTCAGAAGTGCGGTAGCAGGGTCGGAACTGACAAAGAAGTTGCTGGCAATAATCGCCGCCAAGGTGCCGTATAAGCCAAAATCGAACCACTCGATAAAATGACCAATCCCGGCTGCCATCATTATTTTGGCAGTACGCTTTGGCGGATTACTGGTTTTTGTCGCCACGTACTCACCGCCATACTGACGGGTTGAATTTTCCATACGACCTCCAGAAGTTAAATGTCGCGCCACAGGGGACGCGTCATGTCTTGGAAGTTAGCGTATGAATTTTGATAGGATGTTGCGCTGACGATAAGAGATAGCGTGAAGCTAATCAAAGAACAAATCCGCCAATTGCTTCACATAGTGAAGCAGAGAATTGTTCCCTAACAATGCGCTGAGTTAAAGCCGGCATTATAGTGATGATTTTTAGTCATTACTCGGAAAACCAAAGCTTTGCCTATGCTGCCAATGGCTTTTTTATAAGGCCTATATGTAATGTAAGCCCACCCAAAACCCTTTTTCTAATAAACTCTGGCAGAATCACTTTGTTTTTCTGTCAGCCCGCTATCCCTTCCAGCGTGACCGATGCCCCGCCGCAAACAATGACAAGTACATTATCTGCAGCGTTAAACCTGATTTTGTGGTCATATAAAATTGAGAGTGACACTCCGCACGCCGGCTCGGTGAGCACGCGATGGTCATCAAGAAAGCGCCGGCAGGCCTTCAACGCTTCCTGGTCGGAAACCAGCATACTTCTGACATCCAGCCGACTGGCCACATTGAAAACATTTTCGCACACCTGGCTTGCGGCCAGCGTCGTGGCTATACCGCTGACCTTATCAAGACGGACCAGCTTGCCGGCATTAAGCGAGGCGTGAAGAGATGCCGTACCCTGGGTTTCAACGGCGTAAACCGGAATATGACCAAGCTGATGATTCTCCAGGCCCTGAGCGATACCGGAAAGCATGCTCCCGCCGCCAACGGAAAGAATAACCGCATCAGGCGTTAACCCTTCGCTGATGATCTCATCCACGATTGTGCTGATGCCTTCCCACAAAAGTGGATGATCAAAGGGATGTACACAGATAATGTCATCCGTCGCCAGTGACAAAGCGTAGTCGTTCGCCTCGCTCCATACTTTCCCGTGCACAATAAGCCTGGCACCCTCCTGCTCAATAAGCTGTTTTGCCCTGTCTGACGTGCTTTCCGGCACAACGACAGTGACCGGCAGCCCTAGTTTGCGCCCGCAATGAGCCACCGCTATGCCTGCATTGCCGCCAGATGAACTGATGAATGCTGTTGCACCCCTTTCAGCGTAATGCCGACAGATGTTCTCTGCACTTCTGAGCTTGAACGATCCCGTCGGCTGGGAAGATTCCATTTTAAGCCAGACATGACATCCGCTATGCTGGCTTAAGGGCAGTGAATGTATAAGAGGAGTCCGGATACTTATTCCCATGCGTTTGATCCTTATAATTTTTTATGCCTGATAAATGAAAGGCGTTTCAGGCTGAGAGACATATTTATCATAACGGGTAAGATCATAAAGGCATGGATACAACGGCTAATGAAAGTGCCGGTTACAATTCCGTCCAGATAAGACTAATGTACGACCGTTTTCGCTCATGACTGCCCCTGAGCACAATTGAGGATGAACGTATTTGCCAAATTAAACTGGCACAAATGGTTCAGAGCGGAGCATAACAATGGCTTTTCAGAGTCCGGCACAGAACTACGTTGAGACGCGTCTGAATCTAGGCGATCTCGTTCATCTGTCTTTAAATTCAACCTATCTCACGCCCAGCAACAGCGACTATCCTCAAGCAGGTATCGTCAGGGGATCCATACTGGCAATCGATCGGCCGCTGACACCCATACACGGTCAGCTTATCGTCGCTAAGGTTGAAGGTGAACTGACGCTGCGCCGTCTGCTGCTTAACCCGGTACCCGCTCTGCAGGCGCTGGATATGGACGAAACCGTAACACTACTCGATGCTAACCAGACGCTTCCCGTCTGGGGCGTGGTCGCATCTCAGCGTGCCGGCCGGCAAAACGTCTAAAGCTTTTGTTAAGCCGGTCTCGTCTGTTGTGAAAAAATATGTCGATATCTGGCTCAGTGAGCGTCCTCAGGAGCAGGCAGCACTTACGGATGAACGCACCGGTGAAAAAGTTCGTTATCTGTTTCAGAACCGGGGGAAAGCGGTGGGAAGGAACATAGTAAATCACATTGTCATTCCGCTTCTCTGCGCCAGAGCGGGAATGCCTGCAGAAGATTTACGTGGTCCCATTACAAGCCACCGTGGCCGTGCTTCTGCCATTACAGCACTGGCCACTGCTCCCGGGGGCATGTCTTTACATGAGCTGATGCAGTGGTTAGGTCACTCATCCGCACAGTCGACAATGCATTATATCCGCATCCGCCCGACTCAGCTGGCCGCCTCGTTCGTAAAAGCAGACTGGGTCACCCACATGATAAGCGTGCTGATTGACCACGATCCGGAAGCCGCGAGTCTGACCGGCCCCGCGACGTATTATTACCTGGGTGACTCATACTGTACGAACCCCTTCTGGAGCAGCTGCCAGCACCGGATGGCTTGTATTGGCTGCGATTTTAACCTGCTTAAACAGAGTGCGCGCGGGCTGGTACTGGAAAGCAAAGCCTCTGTCAGACGTTACCTTGAAGAAGTTCCGCTCACACCCGATGAGAGAGCCATCGTTGAACAGGACGCAGAGAAAATTGAACAGGCTCTTAAAAGGTTGTCCCTTAAACCCGAAGGTTAAAACGGACCGCTTGTGCCAGAAGCGGATGTTAAGCAGATTTTAGATTTCATATTTTCCAGCTAAACCAGTCCTGTTATGCAAACTTTCTAATAACACTTGAACCGCAGGTGACGACCTTCCACCTGATGAGCAAACCAGACCAAACTCCCTGTAAACAGAAGGTACTAGCGGTGTCACATATAATCCATGCAGCTCACCGGGCAAAGCTGACTGAGGAATAAGTGCGATACCCATTTCTTCCCGCACTAAAAGGCAGGCACTGACCCAGTCATGGACCGTCAAGCGCACATCAGACAGCTGAAGACCTGCCTGTTCCACCAAGCTTTTTGCATTAACTGCGCAACCGCCAGTAGCAAGGATAAATGTATGACTTACAAGGTCTTCAAGCTTAATGCCATGCAATGCGGCTTTACGGACCAGAGTATGACCCGCAGGCAGAACTGCGACCCATTCATCTTTCCCTAATATAAAATCTGCGCGTCCCTGAAGAGGGTTCATGACGACGCCAAGATCAACCGTATCCGCCACCAGCCATCCTTCAACTTCCTCATCAGTTCCTTCCAGTACAACCACTTCAATACCCGGATGGAGGCGTCTGAATTCCCTGAGCAGCCCGGGTAGAAATGTCGATGTTACAGATGGGAAACTGGCAAGGCGGACACGCCCGCCCCGAAGGCCACGACTCTCCTCAGAAAGCCTTTGAATTGCGGCCAGCTGCGCAAGCATAAGTCTTGCATATCCTGTTACTTCCTCTCCCAGCGCAGTGATGCTGATGTTGCGCCGCTCCCGTACAAACACCTGAATTCCCAGCAAAGCTTCTAACTGAGCGACAGCCTGACTGGCACCCGACTGTGTCATTCCAACCCGCTCAGCAGCACGCGTGAAGTTGCCTGAGTCGGCTACGGCAACTAGCAGGCGCCAGTGTAAAAGATTCATCATGATTATAAGTAGCTCAGCTAATAGTCAGGTTATTAATCATTAATTTTACATTGTAACGGGTATTGAGCACTGTGTGTTCAGCCACCTCAATACTGTTCACATGCTTTAACGGAGAAATAATGAAACTTTACTACGCGCCGAATACCTGCTCACTTTCCCCACACATTGTACTGCGTGAACTTGAGCTGGAATTTGAACTGGTAAAAGTCGACAACAGGAGCAAGCGGACTTCTGACGGACGCGATTTTCTGACTATCAACCCTAAAGGTTATGTAGCAGCCCTCGAACTGGAAGACGGGAAAATGCTGACTGAGGGACCGGCCATCGTGCAGTTTCTGGCTGATTTAAAACCTGAGAGAACGCTGGCACCGCCAGCGGGAAGCTGGGAGAGGGTGCGGCTGCAGGAATGGCTGAACTTCATCACCAGTGAAATACACGCTGGTTCAGCTCTCCTCTTTAACTCCCAACTGCCAGAAGAGGTCAAATCGCTTTTACGTGAGAAGCTGTTCAGGCGCTTTGATCTGCTTGAGAACACACTCTCCGAAAAAAACTTTCTGACTGGTGCCTTTTTCACTGTTGCGGATGCTTACCTTTATACCGTACTGGGATGGTGTAGATATTTCGCTATTGAGCTGAAAAACTGGCCTGCGTTGACGGCCTACATTGCACGAATTGATGAACGCCCCGCAGTGCAGGCTGCATTAATTGCCGAGGCATCTTGTCAAGGCTGAGCCACATAAATCTCAGTCTGCTTTGTTCACAGATGCTCTTACCTTTCAGTCGTGTCCGCTCTGTGCCAAAAGTGGGCACTACCAGCATGATTCAACCTTAAATATTACGGTCAACTTTTTTATATAATCCTGGCGGTTATTAACCACAATTAGCTTAGTTGCCGAGAAATGGTCAACATTGTCCGTTTGCACCAGAATTATTTTTCATGCAAGGCGGCATACAAAAACCCTGCCCCGGCAATCATGAGTATGCCGTCAGTCAGAAATGAAAAATGTGTCGCAGTTAATCTTTGTACCAAAGCTTTACTGCTGAGGGTGCCAAGCATTATGCCGCCACCAACGAATAGTCCTATCAGTGCAACATGTAGTGAAAGAGCCCCCTGGAAGCCAAAAGTACTGACTTTACTCGTGTACAGAAGAAGTGCGCTCGCTGCTTCCGTGCCAATAAACGCCCCACCACTCAACCCATATGCTGTAAAAATGGGCACACTCACCGGGCCTGTTGATAGCACCAGACCGGTCAGAAAACCGACTAATCCCCCACATAATCCCAGCTGCTTTATCGAAAGCGACCAGCAGTTATTTTTCAGACTCCGCCTGAGCACAATCATGATTCCAAAAAAAATGCCTAATGCACAGTCTATCGTCCAGGAGGGCAGAGAAAGCAGCACATGAGCGCCCACTGAAGCTGCGGGCACGCCAGGCAAGGTATAGACCAACGTAGCGCGCCAATCGATCTCACGCCACCAAGCCCCCATACGTGCGATATTACCAAGAATAGCGGCTATCGCCATAATCGGTATTGCCTGTTTGGGCCCGAACGCGCTGACCATCAGAGGCAGCAAAAGTAAAGATGAGCCTGTACCCACTATGCCACTCAATACTCCAGCAAGCATCGCAATTAAGGCTACACAGATATAGATTTCCATAATTGCCCT
>Ga0153980_1000280_pt1 | contig 24170 bp, 38 predicted proteins | sample TSGA064MetaG_FD_104722 | JGI IMG/M metagenome (GOLD analysis project Ga0153980, IMG submission 104722) | Attine ant fungus gardens microbial communities from Georgia, USA - TSGA064 MetaG | ecosystem: Host-associated > Fungi > Mycelium > Unclassified | place: USA: Georgia, Magnolia Springs State... | reverse complement strand
ACTAGAGACTTGCCCTAACAGTAGCAGTGCCCCTCGGATACACGTAGCAACAGTGTAGGCCACTGGAAGACAATGTTCAAAAGAATTCAAGGAACCTGCGTATGGGAGTAATGTGTAGGCACGTACAAACTCGAGCTGCGCACCCTCACCTCATCCAAAAAAAAACCTACCACGCGGCAGATCACCTACCCCCCGCACCGATCCTCCTGCCTGTTCCAAGTTTGACACCCACCTCCCACCTCCATCCCATCCACTCCATCTACACTCTCTCACCATCACCGCTTCTCCTCCCACTGTACTCCCTGCCTTGTTTCTCAATCCACAGTCACTCTGCAAACTTTCCATCCCACTTGATCAGTTCCCCCATCTAGTCCACCACGCCTCCACCTTCACCCTCGACAAGACCTACACACTCATCCTCCGCCTCCGCCAAAACGTCATCAAAACCGGAATTCGCCGCCTCTCCTTATCCTATTCCCGTATCTCTCTCCGCGACATTTGCCACAAGCTGCATCTGGACTCGGAAGAAGACGCAGAGTATATTGCGGGTAAAGCTATCCGAGATGGTGTGATTGAAGGGAGGATCGTGCATGAGAATGGGTGGATGGAATGTGTTGGACAGAAGAGAGGATATGGATGTCTTCGGAAGGAGGATTGCGTTTTGTTTGGATCTGCATAATCAGAGCGTCAAGGTACTGTATCTATTTCCTCTTGAAATACTTGTCACGTTTTAACTTTTTTCTTTCTTTTCTTCTGAAAACTGTACAGGCGATGCGGTATCCGCTCAATGCGCATAGGAAAGAACTGGCTGCTGCTGAGGGTGCGAGAGAGAGAGAGGAGTTGGCGAAAGAGATTCAGGAAGGCGAGTTGGATGATGAGGATTTGGGAGGTGATTTCTAGGTCTGTCTGCGTGTAGTGGAGTGTGGAACAGTCTCTCTCTCCTCGACTTTTTTGTTCTTCTCAAAAAATAGAGTTTGTTCACCGGAGTATAGGTTTGAGTGAGCGTTTGCATGTCTGATGATTGTTCTAGGTTGAAAAGCTTATGTAGTGGTTCGAAAGATAAACAAAACTGGGGAAGCATAGTAGTGCATGTTCAAAAGAATAGCACACTTATTAGGCGGTGTACGTAGACAATCAGTCTGCTCAGGACGAGTTCTCGGCTTTGGATCACATAAGATAACCAGTCCAGATAGTTGTCACAGTTAGTTCTTTTTCATATACATGGGTGACCCTTAGATATACAGTATAAAAGCCTAATTCATTTTTCTAGTGATGAGGATTTTTTTTGTTATTATAAAACTAGCAATTCCTCTTCACTTCGAAAACCTTTCCACAGTATCCATCAAATTTGACCTAGCATCTAGAGCACCACCTATACTGTCTAGAGTGTTGAAATGAACCAGCATATATGTGCCAACTGATCACATGAAATATTCCATGCTAATGCAGAATGCAATAACTTATTTTATTGTATATTAGGAGACACTCATTACCTTTTCTGAGTTATCCGCCCATAATTCTTGAGCTCATTGATGAATCTGATTTCTTCAAGGTGGTCTTTATGCCGTCTAGACCAACACCTGTTCCCTGAGATTCTACTGTTCACTTTTGTCATCTCTTCGAACATCAAAAAAGGTTCGAATCCAAACCAACACCCGCACGAAATCTCTCCAAACAAGTAGCCAGCAATATCATGAGGCACATCAGATAAGCGATTCCATCCAGCAAAATTTCCAAGCACCCAATGTTCCACCCACACAGCTACCCCAAGTACGCAGCGGCGCGTCTGTCTTAAGCTTTTCTGTCTTGAAATACCGCCTGGTTTGACTTCCACCAAAGGAATTGCTTGAATATCCGGCGATTGGAAAAAACGATCCAAGCCATCAATACCCTTGTATGAAGCTACGCGCAGTGCCAGAAGCGGAAACCTCGATAATTGGTTGGTTAACTGTTCAATATCGATGAATTCAAATACGTGAAGATCCAGTACTTGGAGTGTGGGTGAGTCTAATAGAGGTAACAGTTGGAGTATATCATTCAAATCCACCTGAAGACGAAGGATTTTCAGATTCAGGGACGTGATTGTGGGTGCATCTTCTGGTATGCAAACGCCGTCATAAGATGATAAATCTAAGAAAGTACCACGGAAATGCTGAAGCACTCCCCACGTACACTCGCAACAGAGCACAGACCTGCCAAGATGAAGATGGGAAAGGTTATTGACTATTGAGGCTATTGAGCGGATATCTGCACAATGTCGGCGAAATTGAACTTGAATGCAAAGAGACTGTAGATTGGGTATGGTCTCTATGAGTGCAGTGATAGGATTTGATGTCTCCAGTAATGACTCGGAAACACAAAGGAGTTTAAGTCGTCTGGCACGAGAAAAGGGAATGTGTTGACAGACGAGATCGAAAAAACCTGCGTAAAAGGCTTTCCCAACGCTCAATTGAATTGGTAAGGACAGGGAAACACTGTGGATCTATTTTATGGCAATCGAGCTCGATATGAAGAGGATATGTTTTCGATCGTTGAAGCCAGATGGACAAGATGTCGGGAGGAATCCTAGGGCGGACAGGGCGGGAACTATAATTTTGGTCAAATCTCAGCTGGACCCATAGGCTGGGAGTGGATATGATGACAGCATCCCATAGGCGGCAGACAAGGCGAATCTGCGTTGAAACTCGGCTTAGCGCATCAATATACTTGAATCCAGTAAGGAAGTGAAAAGCAAATATTTGAGAAAGGAGCTCCACAGGCAACCTAAGAAACGTGAGTAGCATTCGAGAGATTGACATGGGACTCACTGTGGCATGGTAAGAAACTCAAGCGTTACTGTGACAAGTGCTTCGATTTTACACCTGAGCCCTGTCATACTCTTGGGTATACAAAACAATCTGCTGTGATAGTCAGGTAATTCTTCCTCTAGTAGCCAGAGTGATCATCAAATTATCAATGAGCAGAGGCTTGGACAAATTTGTTACACAGAAATAGACTATATACACTGGTATTGTTACGGAACTATCAACCCTGTGTTAGGGAATTGATGAATATGTGTATACCAGCTCGAAACTGGGGTCTACTAAGTTATGTCGATACAACTAGAGTCACATGACTTGCGAGTCACCTATAGCTTCGGTGGGAGTTGGGACCTTGTAATATCCATGTGATGCGTGGCTAAGGTTCGTTACATTACCCCCCTCCTAGAATTTGCGTCCTCGCAATGTTGGTGTGTGTGCTCCCCGGAATTCTGATTGTGGGCATGCGTGGTGCATCAGGGTGTCTATGGTGAAAGTCATGGCAAGCCTTATTAGCCCCTTCGCGAACATCTGAACGATATTCCCAGGTCATCTCTTCCAATGGCTGCCCCCTCCACTTAATAAGATATTGTAACTGGTTCCCTCTCCATCGGGAGTCTAGTATTTCTTCAACCTCTTGCAGCCGTTCTGAGCCCACCATAGGTTTCAAGTTTGTGTTGGACTGTTCTTGCTGTTGGTCAAAGGCGGGTCTGACATATGGCTTCAATCGCGATTCATTGATAACTGGGTGGAGGTTTTTCCATGTCTTGGGAATTTGTAGTTCATATGACGACTCGCCCACCTTTCTCACAACCGGGAATGGCCCAGCCCTCTTGAATGATAATTTCTTTGATGGACGACTGTCACTAAGACTGGACCCATCAACCCATACTAGTTCCCCTACTCCGTATTCTCGCTTACTCCCCTTCTTCCTATCAAATTTTCTCTTCATTATCTCATTGGTCTTCTTCAGAGCTTTTTCGACTTCTCGCCTTGTCTCTCTCATTCCCTCCAGGAACTCGTCTACCGTCGGGACCTTCTCTTCTGTTCCCTTGACCTCACTGCCTGTATTTGGGTGTCTCCCTAGGTTGACGAAGAAAGGAGATCGTCCTGTGCTTGAGTGGCTTCGGTTGTTATATGCAAACTCGGCAAGTGGCAGCCATTCTACCCAGTCATCCTGCCTGTAACTGATATAAAGGCGGAGATATTGTTCTAATTCTTGATTTACTCTTTCAGTTTGGTCGTCAGTCTGTGGGTGATAGGCAGTGGAGGGATTCCGTTCAATCCCCAGCCGTAAGCACAACTCTTTCATGAAGTTAGACACAAACTGAGGTCCCCGATCACTAATAACCTTTCGAGGTAGCCCCACATCCTTGAACACCCTCTCCCATAGTTTTTGGGCAACACCTCTTGATGAAATTTCCATATTAATTGGGATGTATCTTGCCATTTTGGAAAAACGATCGACTGCTACCATGATTCCATTATAGCCAAATGAGATTGGTAATGGTCCCACCAGATCAACACTGATAATATCCCATGGCTGGGTTGGGACTTCATTGGGATGAAGGTGATTTCTTTTCTTTTGTCGATCTGGTTTGTTGGTTTGACAACTTTCACAACCAGCAGCATATCCCCCATCACCCTTGGCCACCAATAATTTCGTGTAATGAGCTCATGAGTTTTGGTATATCCAGGATGTCCAGCAAGTTCTTGATCATGATGTAGCCGAAGAATCTCTTCTCGAAGTGTTGCTGAGTCTGGAACATAGACTCTTTCCTTCCAGATTATCACTTTTCCTTCTTTTCGCCACCCCTCATTTCCACTCTCTACTGCCACTCTCACCTCCTCTTCAACAAACTCTTCTGCTTCTTCTATTTCCTTCCACATTGCTCCTCTATCTGCTAGGTGGATTGACCGAAACATTTCTGGGGTTAATATTATTTTTTCCTCATTGTCATCCCTTCCAGAATCATGATCAGGACGGCGAGATAGTGCGTCAACTTTCTTCATCATACTTCCTGGCTTATGGATTAATTTGAAGTCATAGTCCTGGGGCTCAGATAGCCATCGAGCCTGTCACCAGTTCAACTTCTGTGGCTGTCTGAAGTATTCCAGATTTTTATGGTCAGTCCAGATCTCAACTTGCTTTGTTCCCATGAGGTATGGACGCCATTGCCTTAGCTCTGTCATTACTGCTAGCAACTCACGATCATAGATCTCATAGTTTCTCTCTGTCTCGCTTAGTGATTGGGAAATAAATGAGATGGGTCTCTATGACTCGTCAGGTTGTTGTTGAGACAAGACTTCTCCTATGGCATACCCCAAAGCATCAACTTCCATACATAGCTTGTGGTCAGCATTGGGTATTGCGAGAATGGGAGTAGATGCCATCAATTTTTTTAGTTTCTTGAAGACACTTCTTTCTTCTGTCCCCCATTTTCACTCCCTCTTCCCTGTTAGCTCTGTCAGGTTTGCTGACCTTGGCAAACCCCCTAATAAGGCATCTGTAGAAGTTGCAAAAGCCTAGAAATTGTCATACTTCTCACTTTTCTTTGGGTTCTGGCCATTCAGCAACTCCCTTGATCTTGATGGAGTTAACTTCAACACTATTCTTTGAGATAATCACCCCTAAATAGTCGATCTTTGTTTGATGAAAATGACATTTTTTTGTTTGAATTGATAATTTGTTGTCACTTAAGATCTTAAGTATCTCTTTTACAATTCCAGAATGTTCCTCCAGAGTCCTTGAGAAGATTAGGATATTGTCCATATAGATGACCACTTTCCCTTGACTGATAAGATCTTAGAATAAGGTATCCATTATCAGTTGAAAAGGCTGCTAGAGAGTTGCACAGGCTGAAGTACATCACCAATGGTTCGAAGAGTCCTCTATTGGTTCTGAATGCCGCTTTCCACTCATCACCCTCTTTAATCCTCACATTATTGTAGCCCCATCTGATGTCAAGTTTTGTAAAGTACTGTGCTCTTCTGACCTTGTCAATCAACTCTTGGATGAATGGAAGAGGATATTTATTTTTGATAGTCAGTTCATTTAGATGTCAATAGTCTTGTACTGGGCAAAGCGAGCTATCTTTCTTCTTGACAAAGAAGAAGGGTGAAGCATAGGGAGACTTTGATGGTCTGATTCTTCCTGATTTAAGATGTTCATCTAGGAATTTGTCGAGCTCCTCTTGTTCTTTTGCACTTAGTGAGTAGATTTTACAGTCCCTTAGTGTTGCTCCTGGAATGAGCTCAATGGCATAGTCCCAGGGTTGTCTTGGTGGTAGTTGATCGAATGATTTCTTATCAAAGACTGACTCTTTAAACTCCTAGTATTCCTTTCGAACAGTTTCTTCAAAAATTTTCTCCTCACTTTCTACTTTCTCCTTTTCTACCTTGTTCCTTCTTAGCACTTCCTCCTTCAGATTAATGTACAGGATCCTTTCCTCTTTCTCTACTTCCTTTATGTTGTCCTCAACATCTTTTGGTTCTTCTCCTTCTGTTATTCTTCTACACCAGGTTCTACATTTGTCAAGGTTTAGGCGAGAGAGCTTCCAGTCTATGGTTGGATTATGATGTTGTAACCACTCATATCCTAGGAACAAGTTGGCCTTTCCCAGATCTGTGACTGTAAAAGAAATTTGTTTGATGTGATCTCCAATGATCATGTTCATCTCAATAAAGTCAGTGATGCTACCAGACTTATTTGGAGATCTATCGGCATTGTAGCAAGTAATTGGGGTAATATATCTCTGTGTTTCCAGTTTGTTCTCCTGAATGAATTTTCAGCTGATGCAAGAGCTTGTACATCCTGAATCAATGAGCGCTGTTTTGAAGTAGGTCTTCATGGAGTCAATTGTTATCAGTTGAACCTTTATGTTGAGTTCCTTGTTTCTAAGTTTTCTGGTTACATTTGGTTTCTCCATTTTCAGCAATTCTCAAACTACTTCTTTGTCTGTCAACATGTTTAATTCCTTTACTTTGTCTTTGTCATATTTCTGGGACCAGGTCTTTAGGATTGAGATAGCCATGTCTGGATTCTCCTTTTGTATCCTTTGTGCTACCCATTCTGCTGTATATCCCTTTGTTTTTCCAAATTTTCTGGCACCAAAATAGTTCAAAAAGTTGTTTATTGAAGAATCAGGTAAATGTATCTTTGAATCTACAATGGGGGTAGGCAAGCTGGTGCTCACTCCCTGCCCTTGCCAAAATCCTCCATCTGACTCCTAATAAACTCTCTCATCTCATCCATTGACATCTCATCCACTCCTTTTTCTAACTCAACCCTTTTTCTAAAGTACCTCCTCTCTTTTCTTGGCTCTGGGCACCTTGCAGCAATATGTCCCTTTGTACCACAGTTAAAACAAACTCCTTGTCTTTTCATTCTGTCTATATCCATGGCTTCAGGGTCTCACCTCAGAACTACCAGAGCCACCTTCTCCTCTTGTACTATCTCTGCTTGATCTCGTCTACTGTTCTTCTTTCTTTGGCCTCTGAACTCTGTGTTTGCCTCTCTCCTAGCCCTTTCATAGTCCAGTGCTAACTCATACCATTGATTGAGACTGTGAGTTTTTCATCTGCTCCAATTCTACTAACTTAGGCCTGGATGGAGTTCCCTTTTAAAAATGCCAACCAAAGCCACCTCATTATATCCTGTCAAGTCTTTCCAAGTGCAGAACTTGCTCCAGTAATTTTCTACCATCCTGCTCCCTTGTCAAAGTTGATGAATTCATTCAATAGCATGTGTTTGTGTTTTGGTTGAGATAAAGAACTCTCTCATCTCCTTGGTCATTTTATTCTATAAATTGAAAGGAGATTTGTTTTTCATTGTCTTCACATCTAGTTCCATCCCTTTATCCAAGTTGCTGTTCTTCTATTCTTCTTGAAATGGCAAGAATTTTCTGATCTGGGTATCAGCCCATCATTGCACTCTATTGTCCTTTTCTTTTCTAATTTTTCCTAGTGCTATCTCAATTTGTTCCTATTTGTTTCTGATGCCATTACTCCAAAAGTACATGGTCATGTGTCAATACCATGCACTAACATCTTCTAGGTTCTCTTTGAAGTCATTAGGCTCTTTGGCTTTCCTTGTTGTTTATCCCATGCTGAGATTCTTTTTTGTTGCCTTAAAAAGATTCTGAATTGCTACTACAAGCCCATTCCTCTCATCCTTAGAGAGATTATTCCATCCAGTGAGGGTGTCTCTACCCCAGAAAACAGCAATAATGGCAGTCAGGAAGGAGAGTAGAATAGGTAGAGAGATCATGGTGGGAGACAGTAGTACATGTTATACTGAAGTATAGTTGGGCAGTTTCAAGCTTATATTATGGAACTATCAACCCTGGGTTAGGAAATTGATGAATAGGAGATGTATACCAGCTTGAAACTGGGATCTACTAAGTTATGTTACTACTATACAACTAGAGTCACATGACTTGCAAGTCACCTATAGCTTCAGTTGTTATAACTCAGCTAGAGGAGAAAGATATTTTGGACATTGTGGACTTGTACTATAATTGGACAGACTAAAATGAACAAGAATCTATTTATAGAAAAGGCTAGATATAGAACAGAGATCCACAGAGATAAGATAAGATAAGAGGTCATGTGACAGATCATATAATGGAACCTTCTAGAAGGATCATGGGGTAGTTACTAAGCATATATAGTGGTAAACACAAAACTTGTATAAATAGTAGCTGAATCCAATGAGAACTCCATTAAGTTCTCTTTGTCCTCTCAAACATTGAGTGCCTCTACCTAAGTATCTCGCCTAGGTAGTCATTATATTAGAACTCGATTCCACTTCCAGGCACTGTCCACCACTGGACCCTGCCTACCCTTACTCTCCATCACTCTCAGTCACTGGTCATCATGACCAGTAACCACAAACCATAGTTGGGCCCCAGACTCAAGAGGACTTATCTGTTAGTTAGGAATAGACAGTAGAGGAATGACTCCATACCTAGGCCTTATCCCTGGGTAGTATTATCCATAGCATACTTGTATACTTTCAAAACCCTTATAACTTTGTGCTGAAGGTCCATTGTAGCCTGTACATGCAGGAGAATAGTGCCCACCCCTTAAGAAGGCACTGTTAGAGTAGGGATCTCCTTCTTAGGAGTGATTGTCTAACTCTATTATTAAGGCAGTAGTTAGTAGGGCATTAGGTATCTGGCTGGGAGAAAATTGTGTGCCCCAGCAGACATAGTTTTAAGTGAGTCAAGATTGTGCCAATATCCAACGAGGAGATCTACACCTCCTTCTTCTCCTCCTCCTCCTCTTCAGAAAAAGAAGAACTATCACCACCACCATCACCACCCCCTGCTGCCATATCTCAATCATCATCTAGGGATCATCCCTAACAACAACAACAGCAAAATAAACCAACACCTGAGCAGATAGTGTATTATCTAGCTCAGCAAGCAACAGTTATTCAGAGGCTGTTGCAGAATGGAGCAGGGGAGATAGAGGTAGCAAAGCCTCCAATTTTTGAAGGAGAGAGGGAGAAAGTGGCAGGTTTCATTAATGCATGCTGCCTGTACACAGGTATGAAGTTGGGAGAAAGGACAGAAGGGAAGAAAATATCATGGGTGTTGTCATATATGCAAGGAGGTGTGGCAGAAGTATGGAAAGAAAATATTTTGGAAGAGATCATGCAAGGAATGTCAGCAGTGACAACAGTAGAGAAGTTGTTTACCAAGATGAGGAGTGAGTTTGGGGAGTTTGATGAGCAGTCAAGAAAGGTAGATGAATTGAGAATGTTGAAGTAGGGGAGTAAGACTTGTGATGAGTATGTGTAGCTCTTCAAGAAGACTGCAAGAGGAAATGGCTATAAAGGGAGGCCACTAGTAGAGGAGTTCAAAAGGGGATTGAATGGGAATATCAGAAGAAGATTGGCTGAAGCGGAATCTTTGCCCAGCACTATTACAGAGTGGCAGGAGAAGGCAGTCAAGTTGGACTACAATATCAGGTAGAGTAGAGTAGAGGAAAGAGTGTTGGAAGGGAAGGCCATGGTGCAGGTATCCTTGGGGCCAAATACACAGCACCAGGGAGAGCAAAGACTCTCTTGGGGCCAAAGCAGTAGAGGAGGTTTCAATGTGGTAAGAGGTCCTGGATTCAGGCCTCAATGGAATGGTGGAGGTTTTAGAAGTACTGGCTTCCAAGGAGGTCAGAACCAAGGAGGCAGCAGGGCAAGAGACCCCAATGCAATGGATGTGGATAGGGGAAGGTCCTGGGGAGGAGAAGATTAGAGATGTTTTAACTGTGGAGTATTTGGACATATGGCTAGAAATTGCAGAAATCTAAAGGGTATCAGAAGAGGGGCTCAAGAGGAGTCAAAAGAGGACAGAGATCAGTAAGCCCTCAGCTGGTCTCCCAAAATAAATACAGTGTACTCAGTGGTCTGAATAAAATGAATTTGGACAAGTACATAGAGAGAGAAGTGAGGCATACACTTAAACCACTAAGAGAGATCTGGCTTAACATTGAGCTAGAGAAGATAGATACACATGAAGGGGTGTCAGTGAAAGCCCTACTGGATAGTGGAGCAATGGGGTTGTTCATGAGTAAGAGGTTGGCAGAGAGGGAAGGGTTCAAGTTAGAAAAGTTAGAAAGACTGCTAAGAGTGAGAAATGTGGATGGGAGTAACAACAGTGGAGGAGCAATAACACATGAAGCTGAGGCCAATGTGTACTATAAGGGACATGTGGAAAGAGTAAGACTAGATGTGTGTGAGCTAGAGAAGATGGATATCATCTTAGGGATGCCCTGGCTGGCAGCACACAACCTAGAGATCAACTGGGAGACAGGAGAAGTTAAAATGATAAGATGCCCACCTATTTGTGGAAAATATATGGGGAAGAAAGACATAGCAAAGAAAGAGATAGTAAAAAGAAAGAAAGCAAGAAAGGCAGAAATAGATGATGAGAAAGACTTAAGATGAACAATAGAGGAGAAAGAAAGGATAGAAGAGATGAGAAAAGACGATAGAAAGGTGGAAGAGATGGTACCCAAGCAGTTCTATTGGTGGTTGAAGGTATTTGGAAAAGTAGAATCTGAAAGGATACCGACAAGGAAGCCCTGGGACCATGCCATAGATCTTAGACCAGACTTCGTTCCTAGGAAAGAGAGGATCTATCCCTTATCTCACACAGAGAAAGAAGAGGTCCAGGCATTTATGGAAAGCCAACTAAAGAAGGGATATATCCGACCTTCCAAGTTGCCACAAACATTGCTGGTTCTATTTGTTCTGAAAAAGGATGGAAAGAGGAGGATGGTGCAAGACTATTAATATATGAACAAGAGGACAGTAAAGAACAGTTACCCCCTACCCCTAATATCAGAGCTAATTGACAGTATGGGGACCAAGAAGGTGTTTACAAAGATGGACTTGAGATAGAGCTACAATAACATTAGAATAAGAGAAGGTGATAAATAAAAGGCAGTATTCACAACCCACATGGGATTGTTTGAACTAACTATAATGTACTTTGGGCTCACCAATTCACCTGCTACCTTTCAAACTATGATAAACCCTGCTACCTTTCAAGCTATGATAAACAACCTCTTTAAAGATATGATAAATAAAGAGGACATCACCACCTTCATAGATGATGTGCTAGTAGCTACGAAGATAAAAGAAAGACACAATGAAATAGTGGAGGAAGTGCTGAAGCAACTAGAGGAAAATGACCTCTATGTCAAACCAGAAAAGTGTGTGTAGAGGGCAAGAGAGATAGGGTTCCTAGGGGTGATTATGGGACCAGAGGGGTTCAAGATGGAAAAAGAAAAGGTGGAAGGAGTAACAAAGTGGCCAACACCCCAAGGGGTAAAGAATATACAGAAGTTCTTAGAGTTGGCAAATTATTACAGGAGATTTGTTAAAGACTTTGCAAAAATCACCAAGCCCTTACACCAGTTAGTGCAGAAGGATGAGAAATGGAATTAGAGAGTAGAACAAGAAGAGGTGTTTAGAAAGTTGAAAGAAGTCTTTACTACAGAACCAGTGCTGGCAGCACTGGACCTGGATAAAGAAATGAGAGTAGAGGCGGATGCATCAGATTATGCAATGGGAGGGGTATTGTCTATGAAGTGTGAGGATGAAAGGTGGAGGCTGGTAGCCTTCATCTATAAGTCGTTAAATGAAACAGAAAGGAATTATGAAATCCACAACAAGGAGATATTGGCAGTAATTTGTTGTCTAGAAGCTTGGAGACATTTCCTGGAGGGAGCCAGGATAAAGTTTGAAATTTGAACAGACTATAAAAACTTAGAGTATTTTATGACAAACCAGAAGTTGAATCAATGACAAGTAAGATGGACATTGTTCCTGTCTAGATTCGACTTTACTCTAAAGCATGTTCCAGGAAGTAAGATGGCAAAAGCAGATGGACTAAGTAGAAGACTGGATTGGCATAAAGGAGTGGAAAAAGATAACAAGGATAGGATGTTGGTAAAACCAGAGTGGTTGAGAAAAGTGCAAGTAGAGGAAGTACTTATAGAAGGAGTAGATATACTAGAAAAAATAAGAAAGTCAAAAACAAAAGATGACGAGATAGTAAAGGCAGTGGAAGAAATAAAGAAAGCAGGAGTAAAGATGTTAAGAGATGAGGAGTAGAGAGAGGAAGACAGACTAATGTTGAAAGAAAAGAAGGTGTACATACCAGGAAATGAGGGATTGAGAACAGAGGTAATCCAGTTACACCACAATACACCAGTAGGAGGACATGGGGGGCAGTGGAAGACAATGGAGTTAGTCACTAAAAATTTCTGGTGGCCAGGAGTGACGAAGAAGGTAAAAAAGTATGTAAAAGAATATGATCTCTATCAAAGGAATAAGAATTAAACAGAGGCACTGGCAGGAAAGCTAATGCCAAATGAGGTACCTGCAAAACCATAGGTGCATATTACAGCGGACTTCATTGTAAAATTACCATTGGCCCAAGGTTATGATGCTATACTAGTGGTGTGCAATCAGCTAACAAAGATGGCATACTTTATTCCAACAACAGAGAAAACATTGGCAGAAGGGTTGGCAAAGTTGTTCAGGGATCATGTATGGAAACTACATAGATTGCCTAAAAGTATCATTTCAGATAGAGGAGTACAGTTCGCAGTGGGACTCATGAAGGAGCTCAATAGAATGCTGGGAATTGAGACAAAGCTGTCTACAGCCTTCCACCCACAGACAGACAAGCAGATAGAGTATACAAATCAAGAGTTGGAACAGTACCTATACATGTTCATAGATCACAGGCAAGAACAGTAGCTAGAATGGTTAGGAACTGCAGAGTTTGCCTACAACAACAAGGTGAACAGCTCAACTCAGGTGTCGCCATTCAGAGCAAACAGTGGGAGAGATCCAAGAATGGGATTTGAGATAAGAAAAAAGGGAAAATATGAAGGAGCAGGAGAATTTATGAAGAGGATGAAAGAAGTACAGGAAGAAGCACAAGCAGCATTAAAGAAAGCACAGAGGGAGATGAAAAAGTATGTAGATGGAAAGAGAAGCAAAGGGGAGAAATACAAAGTAGGAGATCGAGTACTACTAAGTACAAAAGACTTGAAGTAGCAAATGGAAGGGATGTGGACAGAGAAGCTAGTAGAAAGGTACATAAGACCATATAAAGTTAAGAAAGTCATATCGTCAAATATAGTAGAGTTGGAGTTGCTGGAATCAATAAAGATCCACCCAGTAGTGAATGTTAGTAGGATACAGAGATACAAGGAGCAAGTTAAGGGACAGGAAAAGATACCACCAGCACCAGTGATAATAGAGGGAGAAAAGGAGTATAAAGTAGAAAGACTATTGAATAAAAGAAAAAGACAGGGAAAATGGGAATACTTAGTTAGATGAAAGGGATATATGATAGAAGAGAATACTTGGGAAAAGGAAAAGAACTTGAAGAATGCAAAAGAGTTGATAGAGAAGTATGAGGATATATATGAAGAGAGTGCAAGAAGAGTAAAAGAAGATCAAAGAGGAGAATTACCAGGGAGATACACAGCCAAGCTGTTATATGGATGGGACAATGGAAAATTTGAGGAAGAATATTTAAAGAAGTTGGAAAGAAATTGGAGACATTGGAAGGAACCTAAGTTCTTCCAAAGGAAGGACCTTAAAAGAGGAGGTAATGTCATGACTTGGCTGGAGAAAGAAGATATTTCAGACATTGTGGACTTGTACTATAATTGGACAGACTAAAATGGACAAGAATCTATTTATAGAAAAGGCTAAATATAGAACAGAGATCCACAGAGATAAGATAAAATAAGGAGTCATGTGACAGACCACATGATGGAACCTTCTAGAAGGATCATGGGGTAGTTACTAAGTGTATATAGTAGTAAATACAGAACTTGTATAAATAGTAGCTGAATCCAATGAGAACTCCATTGAGTTCTCTTCATTCTCTCAAATATTGAGTGCCTCTGCCTAAGCATCTCACCTAGGTAGTCGTTACACCTTTCTCTTTCTTGGGACAAATCCTTTCTTCAGCTCAATTGCATGATCCCAGGCCTTGTACACTGGCATCCTTTCTAACTTTGCTTTTTCAAATACTTTCTTCTATCTCCAAAACTTTTTTGGTACCAATTTTTCTATGATCTCTATATCTTCTCTCTCCCTACTTATTCTTACTTCCTGTAGAGGATGCTGACTTAGGAGAGAAGTTCTGACCCCAACTGGTGAGAGTTGAAAGGGAAGAACTCGATAGAATCCTCCATTGAATTATCTACCTACTTATACAAATGTTCCCTGATCTGTGTACCAAGTTTCTGCACCCACATGACTGCTTACTAATCTACTGTACAGTTCTTACATAACTTCTTCCCATGTTATTTATAGTCCATTGTATTGTTTAATATTTCCCACTAACTTCTTGAATGTATAAGAAACTTCTTTCTCCTAAGGCATCTCATAATATGTAGATAGTATACTGTTGACAGTCTTGTATCAATCCCCAATATTTGATTCAGTTCTTTCATCATTCCCACTGCAAACTGCACTCCTCTGTCTATAATAATGCTTTCTGGCAAGCTGTGTAATTTCCAGACATTATCTCGGAACAGTCTTGCTACTCCCTCCATCAAAGTCTTTTCCATAGTTGGCACAAAGTGTGCCATTTTTGTTATTCTGTCATATACTACCAGTATACTATTGTATCCTTGAGCTAGTGGTAGTTTTGTGATGAAATCTGCTAAGATATGGCTCCAGGGTTTTTCCAGTACTGAATTGGGCATTAACTTCTCTGCTGGTACCTCTGTATGATTCTTATTTCTCTGGCATGCATTGCATCCTTCTATATACTTTTTGACTTTGTCACTCCTGGCCACCAAAAGTTTCTAGTGACCAACTCTGTCATCTTCTACTGTCCTCCATGTCCTCCTACTGGTATATTATAATAGAGTTAGATTACTTCTGCTCTTAGGGTGTCATTTTTTGGAACATACACCTTTCTATCTCTCAACATTAGCCCTTCTTCCTCTCTCCACTCCTTGTCTCTTAATATCTTTACCCCTACTTGCTTCATTTCCTCTACTGCCTTTATTACTTCATCATCTCTGGCCTCTGACTCCCTGATTTTCTTGATCAGGTCTACTCCCTTGATTACAACCTCTGTTGTCTATATTGCTCTGACTTCTAACCACCCTTTCTTTACCAACACTCTGTCTTCATTGTCCCTCTCTACTCCTATCTGCCAGTCTGGTCATCTGCTAAGACTATTGGCTCTTCCTATACTGCTTCCTGGTACATGCTTTAATATAAAGTCAAACCTAGACAGATATAAGACCCATTGTGCTTGCCTCCTGTTCAACTTCTGGCTATTCATGAAATATTCTAGATTTTTGTGGTTGCTCCAGATTTCAAATTTGGTCCATGCACCTTCCAGCAAATGCCTCTATTTCTCTAGACACTGGATTATCACCAATATCTCTCTATCATGGATTTCATAGTTTCTTTCCACTTTGTTTAGTGACTTCAAGATAAATGCGACTGGCCTCCATCTTTTATCCTTGCACTTCATGGACAGTACCCTCCAGTTGTATATTTAGATATATTTGCCTCCACTCTTATTTCTTTGTCCAGGTCTGATGCCACCAGCACTGGTTGTGCTGTGAACATCTTCTACATACATTTTTCTAACTTGATATAGAGATTGTTATTTTCCATTCTCCTTAGAACTTTCTCTACCACTTCATTGTGCTTCTTTTCATCATCTGTCTCCACTAAGACATTATCCATGAATGCTGCTACCTCTCCTTTGTTGATCATGTCTTACAATATATCATTCATTATTGCTTGAAAAGTTGCTAGTGAATTTGTGAGACCAAAGAACATTACCATGGGTTCATAAACCCCAAGGTGCATTATGAATGCTGCCTTCTATTCATTTCCCTCCTTTATCCATATATTGTTGTACCCCCATCTCAAGTCTATCTTTGTAAACATCTTCTTTGTTCCCATAGTGTCTATCAAGTCTGAAATTAAAGGCAAGGGATAATTGTTCTTAATCGTTTCCTTGTTTAGGTACCTATAGTCCTGTACTATTCTTTTCTTTCCATCCTTCTTTCCTACAAGGAATACTGGTGAAGTCTGTGGTGACTTTGAGAGTCTGATGTACCCCTTCCTTAACTGTTCTTCCACAAACTCTTATACCTCTTCCTTCTCCTCTCTTGACAACATGTATGTCCTTTTTTTTCTTGGCACAAAGTCCTCCCTGAGGTTTATTGCATGGTCCCAGGGCTTTCTGACTGGCATTTGCTCTGACTTTGCCTTTTCAAACACCTTCAGTTATTTATGGAATCTCAGTGGTACTAACTCTTTTACCTTTGCTCTGTCCAATTTTACTTCCTCATCAAACTTTTTTCTCATCATCCACTTTCACTCATCTTAGTCTGTCTTATCTAGCACTCGGGCCTTTTTGTCTGTCTTTTCCCTTGTCTTTACTTTCTTCTTGATCTCCAAGTTCCTCCCACATACCAGTGAACATCTCGTTATTTTCACTTCTCTAGTTTCCCAATTTATTTCCAGGTTATGAGCAGCTAACCAAAGTATGCCCAACATCACCTCTGTTCTTTCTAGATCACAAACATCCATTCTTATCCTCTCTATGTGGTTTTGGTAGTACACATTTACCTCCACTTCATGTGTTATCATTCCTCTGCTATTATCTATTCTATTCATGTTTTTGATTCTGAGAGGTTACTCCAGCTTCTGCAGCCTGAACCCATGTTTTGCTGCTATCCTCTTGTCTATAAACATCCCTGTTGCGCCACTGTTCAAGAGCACTTTTACTGTCACTCCCTTATGGGTATCAATCTTTTCTATTCCCACTGTCAACCATATGTTCCTCAGAGGTTTTAATGTCCTCCTTATATCCCTTTTGTTACCCTTTTCTTTTGCTGCACCTTTTAGAATTTCCTTCTGTGTACCACCTTGCTGTGCTTTTCCCTTTTCAGGGTGTGCTGCCACCCCCCAGTTCTTCCATGGCACTTTTCTTCCTGTCCTGCATTCTGGACATAATATTTGCTTCCCTTTCTTCTTGTTATGAAATAGCTCCTAAAGAAGAAACTATTTCTCATACATTCATTAATCTGATGAAGAACATCCAAAGATATAACACCCAAAAGATATAAATACTGTAGGAAAGAATTATGTAAGAAATATATAGTACTTAGTAAGGGTCATGTGATTGCAGGAGATAGGTACACAGACCAACAGACATTTGTATAAGTAGCTACCAGAATTCAATGGAGAACTCTATTGAGTTCTTCCTGAACATTTACCTTGGGTGAACTCTAAGTCTTCATGACTCCATGTTAACACTCCTCACCTATCTTCTTGTCCACTACTGTATCTTTCCTACTACACTTTGTATATTTTACCCTCATCCCTCTACCTGCCTCTTCTTCTGCATTCCTCCACTTCCATGCCCTTAGGCATTTATCACACCATATATTTCTCAATTGCTCCCCAGAGACAAACCCTTGTTTCTGGTTCTCTTGTATCTTCATTCCTTTATAGTTGCACCCTCCACCCTCCACATACATGTAATAACTAGCTAGGCAAGATGCTTGGCTAGAGGTACTTGACATTTGAGTGAATAAAAAGAACTCAATGGAGTTCCCATTGGATTCAGCTATCTACTTATACAAGTTCTGTGTTTACCACTATATATGCTTAAGTGACTATTCCACAGTCCTTCTAGAAGGTTCCATCATATGATCTATCATATGACTTCTCAGATCCTCATTCTATAAATAGTCTTTTCTATAAATAGATTTTCTGTCTATTTAGTCTGTCTGATTATAGTACAAGTCTACAATATCCAAGGTTTCATCTTCCTCTAGCTGAGTTATGACATTACCTCCCCTTTTAAGGTTCCTTCCAATATCTTCAATTTCTTTCCAACTTCTTCAAATATTTCTCCTTAAATTTTCTGTTGTCCCATCCATATAACAGCTTGGCTGTGTATCTCCCTAGTAATTCTCTCCTTCTGTCTTCTCTTATTCTTCTTGCACTTTCCTTATATATATCCTCATATTCTTCAATTAATTTCTTTGCATTCTTTAGGTTTTCCTCTTTCTCCCAAGTATTCTCTTCTGCCATATATCCCTTCTATCTAACTAGATATTCCTATTTTCCTTGTCTTCTTCTCTTGTTCAACAATCTTTCTACCTTGTATTCCTTTTCTTCTTCTATTATCACCAGTGCTAGTGGTATTTTCTTCTGTCCCTTGACTTGCTTCCTATACCTCTGTATCCTGCTAATATTTACTACTGGATAGATCTTCATTGATCCTGGTAACTCCAATTCTATTGTATTTGACAATATAATCCTCTTTACTCTGTAAGGTCCTATGTATCTCTCTACTAACTTCTCTGTCCACATCCCCTCCATTTGCTACTTCAAGTCCTTTGTACTTAACAGTACTTGATCTCCTACTTTATACTCTTCTCTTTCTATCTGTATACTTTTTCATCTCCCTCTGTGCTTTCTTTAATGCTGCCTGTGCTTCTTCCTGTACTTCCTTCATCCTCTTTGTAAATTCCCCTGCCCCCTTGTACTTTCCCTTCTTTCTCATTTCAAACTCCATTCTTGGATCTCTCCTGCTATTTGCTTTAAACAGTGACATCTGAGTCAATGTGTTTACCTTGTTGTTGTAGGGGAACTCCATAGTTCCTAACCATTCTGGCCACTGTTCTTGTCTATGGTCTATAAACATACATAGGTACTGCTCTAACTCCTGATTCACATGTTCTATCTGTCTGTTTGTCTGTGGGTGAAATGCTATAAACAATTTTGTCTTGATCCCTAGTATTCCATTGAGTTCCCTCATGAGTCCCACTACAAACTATGCTCCTCTGTCTGAAATAATACTTTCAGGCAATCCATGTAGTTTCTATATATGATCCCTGAACAGCTTTGCCAACCCTTCTGCTAATGTCTTCCCCATTGTTAGAATAAAGTGTACCATCTTTGTTAACCAATTGCATACCTGTAACGACTACCTAGGCAAGATGCTTAGGCAGAGGTACTCAATGTTTGAGAGAACGAAGAGAACTCAATGGAGTTCTCATTGGATTCAGCTACTACTTATACAAGTTCTGTATTTACTACTATATACACTTAGTAACTACCCCATGATCCTTCTAGAAGGTTCCATCATGTGATCTGACATATGACCCCTTATCTTATCTTATCTCTGTGGATCTCTGTTCTATATCTAGCCTTTTCTATAAATAGATTCTTGTCTATTTTAGTCTGTCCAATTATAGTACAAGTCCATAATATCTAAAATATCTTTCTCCTCTAGTTGAGTCATGACAATACCACTAGTATGGCATCGTACTCTTGGGCTAATGGTAATTTCACTATAAAGTCCACTGTGATATGTGTCCATGGCTTCGCAGGTACCTCATTTAGCATTAGCTTTCTTGCTAGTGCTTCTGTTTGGTTCTTATTCCTCTGGCAGAGATTGCATTCCTCTATATACTTCTTCACCTCCTTTGTCACTCCTGGCCACCAGAAGTTTCTGGTGACTAACTCTACTGTTTTCCACTGTCCCCTATGTCCTCTTACCGGCATACCATGATATAACTGGATTACTTCTGTCCTCAGTCTTTCTTCTTCTGGCACATATACCTTTCTTTTCTTTAGCATTAGCCCATCTTCCTCTTTCTACTCCTCATCTCTTAACATCTTTACTCCCGCTTTTTTCATTTCTTCCACCACTTTCACTATCTCATCATCTTTTGTTTTTGACTTTCTTATCTTCTCCAATATATCTACTTCTTCAATAAGTACTTCCTCCACTTGTACCTTTCTCAACCATTCTGGTTTCACCAACTTCTGTCTTTGTTATCTCTCTTTGTCTCTTTATACCAATCTGGTCTTCTACTGAGTCCATCTGCCTTTGCCATCCTACTCCCTGGGATGTGTTTTAGAGTAAAGTCAAATTTAGATAGGAACAATGCCCATCTTGCTTGTCGTCAATTCAACTTCTGGTTTGTCATAAAGTACTCTAAGTTTTTATGGTCCATCCAGATTTCAAACTTTATCCTAGCTCCTTCTAGGAAATGTCTCTAGGCTTCTAGGCAATGGATTATTGCCAACATCTCTTTGTTGTGGATCTCATAATTCCTTTCTGTTTTGTTTAACAACTTAGAGATAAAGGCCACTTTCCATCCTTGCACTTCATAGATAGCATCCCCTCCCATTGTGTAATCTGATGCATTCACCTCTACTCTCATTTCTTTATCTAGGTTTGGTGCTGTAAGCACTGGCTCTATAGTAAAGACCTCTTTTAACTTTCTAAATGCCTCCTCTTGTTCCATTCCCCATTTTCACTTCTTATCTTTCCATACTAGCTGATGTAAGGGTTTGGTGATCTTTGCAAAGTCTTTAACAAATCTTCTATAGTAATTTGCTAAACCCAAAAACTTCTGTATATCCTTCACTCCTTGGGATGTAGGCTACTTCATTACTCCTTTCACTTTCTTCTTCTCTATCTTGAACCCTTCTAGTCCCATAATCATCTCTAGGAATCTGATCTCCCTTGTCTTCCACATGCACTTCTCTGGTTTGACATAGAGGTCATTTTCCTCTAGTCGCTTCAACACTTCCTTTACTATTTTGTCATATCCCTCTTCTGTCTGATAACATCCCCTTTATTTATCATGTCCCTAAAGAGGTCATTCATCATGGCCTGGAAGATGGCAGGTGAGTTGGTGAGCTCAAAGTATATTACAGTTGGTTCAAATGAACCTATATGGGTTGTGAATGCTGCCTTCCATTCATCATCTTCCTTGATTCTGACATTGTTGTAGCCCCATCTCAAGTTCATCTTTATAAACACCTTCTTTGTTCCCATACTGTCAATTAATTCAGAGATCAGGGGTAGGGGGTAACTGTTCTTTACTGTTCCTTTATTCATATATCAATAATCCTATACCATTCTTCTCTTCCCATCTTTCTTTGGGACAAATAAAACTGGTGATATCTGTGGCAATTTAGAAGGTTGAATGTATTCCTTCTTTAACTGACTTTCTACAAATGTCTGGACCTCCTCTTTCTTTGTTTGAGATAGAGGGTAAAATCTTCCCTTTCTGGGCACAAAGTCTGGCTTGAGATCTATGGCATGATCCCAAGGTTTTCTTATTGGTATCCTTTCCGATTCTACTTTTCCAAATACTTTCAACCATCGATAGAACCTCTTGGGTACCATCTCCTCCACCTTCCTGTGATCCTCTCTCATTTTTTCCATTTTTTCTTCTTTTTTCTTCATTGCCCATCTCAGATTTTTCTTATTATCCACATTTGCCTTTCTTGCTTTCTTTCTTTTTTCTATATCTTTCTTTCCTATATACTTTCCACAGATAGGTGGGCATCACATTATTTTGACCTCTCTCATCTCCCAGTTTATCTCTGGGTTATGTGTGGTTAGCCATGGTATTCCTAGGATAACATCTACTTTTCCTAGTTCATACACATCTAATTTCACTCTCTCAACATGTTCTCTATAGTATACATTGGCCTTGGCCTTATATGTTATTGCTCCTCCACTGTTATCACTTTCATCCACATTTTTTACTCTCAGCGGTCTTTCTAACTTCTCTAACTTGAAGCCTTTCTTTTCTGCTAGTCTCTCACTCATGAACAACCCCATTGCTCCACTATTTAGTAGAGCTTTTACTGACACTCCCTCATGAGTGTCTATCTTCTCTAGCCTGATGTTGAGCTAGATCTCTCTTAGCAGTTTAAGTATATGCCTCACTTCCTTCTCAATGTACTTGTCCGAATCTATTTTATTCAGACTACTGAGTACATTGTATTTATTTTGGGAGATCAGCCAAGGGCTTACTGATCTCCATTCTCTTTTGACTCCTCTTGAGTCTCTTCTCTGATGTCTCTCCTATTCTGGCAATTTTTTGCCATATATCCAAATACTCTACAGTTAAAACATCTCCAATCTCCTCCTCTCCAAGACCTTTCTCTATCTACATCCATTGTGTTGGGGTCTCTTGCCCTACCATCTCCTTGATTCTGGCTTTCTTAGAAGCCAGTGCCTCTAAATTCTCCACCATTTACTGGGGCCTGAATCCAGAACCTCTTACTGCATTGAAGCCTCCTCCACTCCTTTGGTTCCAGAAGGGTCTCTGCCCTCCCTGGTACTGTGCATTTGGCCCTATAGGTGCCTGCACTGTAGCCTTTCCCCCCAACACCCTTTTTTTTGCCCTGCTCTGTCTGATATTGCAGTCTAACTTGACTACCCTCTCCTGCCACTTCGTAATAGTACTGGGTGGAGATTCCACCTCAGCCAATCTCCTCCTAATACCACTGTTCAGTTCCCTCTTGAACTCCTCTACTAGTGGCCTTCCTTTGTAGCTACTTCCTCTTGTAGTCTTCTTGAAGATCTGCATATACTTGTTGCACATTCTACTCCCCTGCTCTAATATCCACCTTCCTTGACTGCTCATTGAATTCCCCAAACTCACTCCTCATCTTGGTGAACAACTCCTCTATAGGAAGGAGATCCCTACACTAGCAGTGCCTCCTTAAAGGGTGGGCACTATTCTTCTACATGTACAAGTGACAATGCACCCTCAGCACAAAGTTTTATAGTTAGAAGAGATACGAGTATGCTATAATGACACCACCCAAAGGTAAAGATCAGGTCTTGAGACAGTGCTTAGGTATGGGGTATAGTAACTTAGTCTGAGATGACTTAGCTACTCTCCAAGTCCAAGTTGACAAGGAGAACTCGATAGAGTTCTCATTTATTCATGTACACTACTTATACAATTATTACATGACCTGTGCACCTATCTCCCATGATCACATGACCTTCTAGAACCTTCCATCATATGACATGTCATGTGTTACCATTATCACCTCTCCTATCATATCTATCATACTCATCACACCTGTCACTATGTCACAACCTACTTAGGTAAGAAAAGAAAATAGAAAAATGACTTAGGCATTTTTTAGCCAAGTCATGACATAGGGCTGCCTCACTACCATTTGTTCCTAACTAACAAACAAGTTCCCTTGAGTCTGGGGCCCAACTATAGTTTGTGGCTACTAGTTGTGACAACCAGCGGCCAAGGGTGATAAAGAGTAAGTGTTGGTGAGGCTCAGTGTTGAGCAGCACCAGGAAGTGATATTGAGTTCTAATGTAATGACTAGCTAGACAAGATGCTTGGCTAGAGATACTTGACATTTGAGTAAACAAAGAGAACTCAATGGAGTTCCTATTGGATTCAGCTATCTACTTATACAAGTTCTATGTTTACTACTATATATGCTTAAGTGACTATCCCACAGTCCTTCTAGAAGGTTCTATCATGTGATCTGTCACATGACTCTTTATCTTATCTTATCTCCTCAGATCCTCATTCTATAAATAGATTTCCTGTCTATTTAGTCCATCCAATTATAGTACAAGTTCACAGTGTCCAAGGTTTCATCTTTCTCTGGCTGAGTTATGACAATACATCACTACCTCCCATCTTGTACTCCATTCTCTCTTCTAATGCTGTGCTTCTTGGGGGCATGCCCCATGCACCACTATATTCCTGTGCTTTTTCCCATAAGGGATATGCTAGCTTCCTCTTTTACTGTACCTTTTGTGGCCTCATCATATGTGCCATCACCTCCTCTCTCTTTCTCTATCTCTCCACTTTAATATTTGGGCACTCCCACTTGAAGTGTCCCACTCCCCAACACCTGAAACACCTGGACTACGGAGGATCAAGGCATCATCGAAACGTGTAATTAAGTATAATTCTCCGAGTTCCCTCTTGGGTATGTAACCCATGCAACCATTTCTCGCCTAGTCCTCGTGGCTTGACGGCACCCTT
>Ga0153980_1000279_pt1 | contig 24194 bp, 15 predicted proteins | sample TSGA064MetaG_FD_104722 | JGI IMG/M metagenome (GOLD analysis project Ga0153980, IMG submission 104722) | Attine ant fungus gardens microbial communities from Georgia, USA - TSGA064 MetaG | ecosystem: Host-associated > Fungi > Mycelium > Unclassified | place: USA: Georgia, Magnolia Springs State... | reverse complement strand
TTTGGCTGAAATCTTCGGCAAATAACTGCTCTACGCCAGCTGACTCTCCTTCGGTAGTTACCGCAACATAATGCTCAAGAGCAAAGTCTGCTGTGGAAAGGTTAACGTTTGCTTTCTCAGATTCCGATGCGGGTTTGTCAGCTGCCATTGCAAATGTTGATACTGCGATTAGGGCTGCTGCTGCGAATGTTTTTACTAGAGTTTTTTATCGAAATTATTTGTTTTTTATTTGATGATAAAGCTATCATGAGTGCCTTTTGAATACACTCATGATGGTTCATAATGTCTTTATTTTATTGTGTTAGTAGTATTATTCTTAAGTATTGTTCTTATTTGTTGACTCAAAACTACGACACAATCTGCCCCAAGCCTATGGGCTTTAGACCAACGGACAGGAAAACTCGGTGAATGGCGGGAATGGGGAGGTGAATAAAAATTAAAACAGGACCATATCGAAAGCTATGGCCCTGTTAATTCTTTATTTTTAACTGGCCTGTTGTCCAGACGCTCTATCTGACATAAGTTTAGCATTCAGCTGTGCCTTTAATTCGTTATTAAGGTCTACACTTGATTATACCTGGCTTTGATATCTTTAACTAAAGCTATAGTTGTGGCTAGATCTGTTGTGGAGATTTCGGAAGCCTTGATCATACAATTTCGAAAATCACTGATCAGTTATTTCGGACAAATTAGACCACTTAGAAATTAGCTTTATTGGTCTTAAATCCGTTTTTTGAGTTATTTCTATCTTCAATTCATGTGGTCAATTCGCAACGCAAATCGATGATCCCAAGGACTTAAATATCCAATTGGATATCAAACTATTTTCATCAGCAAGACCAACTTACTTATGTTTAATTGTTTCGAAGTTATCTTTCAATAAAACCATAAGTAGAATCCATCTTTAAGTAAAAATGGAATTCTTTTGAAACTAGCGGACTATCACTATTATTTCGTAGCATAATCGTACTTGACACAGAATCTTTGGTATCGAAATAATTGGTATTAATTGTCCCTTTAACCATTGCTCTGCCATCCGGACCAATCTCCTTGGAATCTATCTCAAGGTGTGTACAATCACAACTCGATCCTAAAGAGGAGATCGCCAAAGTCTTGGTTCCACTATTTTGAATTTCGAACCCAAAATAAATGAGAGAATCTTTCGTTTGAACGTCAACTTTTTTATCAATTACCAATATTGATTTTGATTCGGCAAATATACAGGACATTAAAAAATTAATTGAGATAATTACCCCGAGTAGCAACTGATATCTTTTCATTGGATTTAATTTAATAGTTTATTAATAATGCCTCCTACTGATTCTATATCGCCACGAAAAATAATATTGTCATTTTTGTCTATAATTAAAGTAGTTGGGAATACCTTAACACCCAGTTTCTTATATAGCATGGAATCTTTGGCTATAACAGTATTGAAGGAATATCCCATTGCCGATATTTTTTTGAAAATATCTTTATTTCTCTCATTTCTAAAAGGAATGTTAATAGCATAAAAATCAACTTTTTCGGAATATTTGTCACTGAGTTTCTGTAATGCGGGAAACTTTTCAAAACAGGCAGCACATTCACTGTTCCAAAAATCAAGCACCAAAATATTCCCATTGCTATTTAAGACCTGTGTCTCATTTTCATTGGTAAAAACTTCAATATCTATTACATTCTCCGCCTTTTTAAGCTTTTCATTGAAATTTCCAAAATTCACATAATTAAACCAGTATTTATAAAGCGCCAGAGAAGCAATTGAAACCACTGATAAATAGGAAAAGAAAACAATATATCGGGAAGCCTTGTTTTGCACGCTATAGCTCATATAGGAAACTAACACTGAAATTAGGTATAAGACCATTTCTGGGAGTGTGATTATACTGGAATCAAAAGCGGTGATACGTAGTGGAACATTTAAAATCAATATGCCTAAAATAACAGCTAAAAAAACTTTGAGTTTACCAAGTTTTTTTTGTGTATGCATGCATACGATAAAAAAAAGATAATATATAACACATCCTATTATGGTACTACTTTCTATTCCAAAAAAATACCTTATCAAGCCTAAGAGGAATAAAATAGCAAATGAAATAGCTGTTATAGCTATAAATTTCTTTAACATAGTATCAATTTATTAATTAGGCAGGCAACGTCCACTACAGGTCTCCGTAAACGCAATTCCACAAAATCTAATTGTCTTACAAGATGTCAAGAAAAGAAACAGAGAACAAATAATACTTTAATCAAACAATTGAAATTTTTCATACTAATAATTTATAGATCTTAAAATATTTAATTTACTTATGATATAATTTTGGATAATGAAATCGAATCTTTTTTTGCAGCGCACACCGTGAGATCTCTATTTCCATCAGACACAATATGGTGAGTTATTCCAACATTGGCATTCCGCGTACAGGAAAATAACTCTATAGATCCTGCAAAAAACAGAGCTTTAACAATAGTGCACTTTTGACATCTATTTTTTAAAACGCATCTTATCAATTTATAATCGTTAGTTAAATATAATTATCTTATAATATGGTAAACGGACATGAAAAGTAATTGTCCCGAAAAAAATAAAAAAATAATTCTCTATGCAGTATGAACGAATCGGTCACTCCATATCATGCCGTGCTGAGTACCTGTTTCGATAATAAATGTCTCAAGAACGAAGACGTATAACTTGGTGGTATGAAATTCAGGCTATCAAAAGCTAGGAGTTACTTCCTTTCGAGAGAAAGGATCAACATAAATTGGCGTAGTACAGTGAAAATCCAACAGTCTTAAAAAACATTGGATGACGAAACCAAAAAGAGGAAACGATAAACAGCCACCAAATAAGTAGTGGCGGCTGTTTTTGATTGTCATTTGGTACTTTTTATTGTACCTGTACTTTCAATAGCTTTAACCATCCGGTACTGGTCAGATCACCATTCACGGCAAGTTTTATTCCCGGCTCATTTTCATTTGTGGTATCTACAATGGCTACGGCCCAGGTATAGTTTCCAGCGGGAACGCCGATCTTAGCTTTTAATTCGTACGCCATTGGATTATTCTTAAGCCAGGTTGATGGCTCTCCTTTATCATCTACAAAAACTTCTTTCACATTATTTTCTTCATCTAAAAGCGCAAAGGCTACTTTATATTTATAGTTCCATTGAGGAATATTGTTTGGAAAATACCCCCAGCCCATATTCCGCCAGCGGTGGTTAATTGTCGTTTCTGTACCCGAATTGACTTTCTCTGGTAAATAAACACGATCGGGATATAAGCGATAGCCACCTTCAGAAATAAAACGCTGACATAAGGTAAAGGACTTGGTAAACCAGCTTTCAATTTCACCGATACGGAAATCCATCATGTTTACTGCAGCTTCCAAAGAGCTGTCAAATTCGCCCTGCCGAACATCTTCAGGATGGTCTTGCCTGTATTTACCACTTGGATCAGTCCAGTAACGGTGTGTGCCCGTGGTAATCCAACCGCCTTCCATAATAATTGGGCGTTTAAAATTCCAGACCTTGGCAAAATTCTTCTCCCAGCTTTGATAATAATCGGTCATTCCAAAGGCATCCTGACGCAGGCTATATCCTTTGCTGATCATCTTATTCAACAGCTTATCTGAATTAGGATTAGGAGCTCCATTGCCCGCAGGGTCGCCAACTAAGCGATGATAATTGATCAGCAAAGGCACTTTTGTAAAGTTCTTGGAATACACATCTGAAATCCAATCAACAACTTCTTCTTTGATCACCTCAATATTTTGGCCGGAGGGATTATTAGGATCTTCATAAATGACACTATGCCCTTCACCCCACAAGCCGAGTCCATAGGCATCGACAAAGGAGGTTTTATTTAAATCGTTAAAATCTTTCGCCAATTCTTCGATCAGCTTGCTATAATATTTCCGAAAAATAGGATCTTGCAGCACAGGTGTTTTTCTATCCGGAAAAGAAGTATTGGCGACATAATACTTGGCGCCTGCATCGAACACAAACTGCGGCGTATTTGCCCCCTGGTCTCGACCGTCGACGACGATACGAAAGGCAATTGGCAGACCTTTATCTTGTGCCCCTTTGATCATCTTATAGATTGCGGTACTGGGATCCCGCCAGGCATATACGCCGTCTGCAGGGTTAAAGGTGCGCCAGCTGGTACGGATATAACAGGCTGATGCATAGTCAATCGCTTTGACCGTTTTACCTAAGTCAGGCACATAGAATTGGGTATCCCAATAAGAGGGATTGCCCGAAGCTGAAGCGTACATGACCCAACCGTTTAAAGGGTTACGAAACATGGAACTCCTGTTGTAACTGGGCTTCACCAAGGTTCCCGACAATGCTCTTTCAGTATCGGCGCCTTCTTTCTTACATGACACTGCTAGAAAGCAAAGCATGACAGTAAATGCTTTGAGACAGGCTTTTTTATAATTTATATTTTTCACTTTCAAAAATGTTAAAGTTAATTTATGCGCTTTTATACGACCGTTTACCGTTTTAACGCCAGAATTGTCATGTTTCTTAAATCAAAAATCAGCACATTGGTCGTCGCCGGAATAGTGAAATAAGAATTGCGATTTGCGCTCGCGGTGCCCCCGCCCAGTTCGGTTGCTTTTCCCAGGGTGAGCGTCAAGGTCTGGGCCACACCCGCAGACGTGAGCGGAGCACTAAATGCGTAAGCCAGGTTTTTGTTATTACTGTTATCTCCAGTCACGATAAACTTGGTAGTCCCAACTTTACCACCGGTATAGACTAAAACCTGCGGATCGGCCAAACTTACCTGACAATCCATTTTTACCGGAGTTCCCCAGCCATTGATACTTCCGTGCATCCACAAATCGGCTACAGTAGTTGTATAAGGCTGGTCTCCTGTCCATGTCACTATTTTGGGAGCAAGCGCTTTTGCCGGTGAATAGATTGTTGCTGTGGCCTTCTGCATGTTGACCACGACACGGTATTCTCCAGCAGTTGCTATTTTCCAGGAGAATACACGTTCTCTCATCTTAATACCAACGGCATTTCCATCGTTTAGTTCACCGCTTCCATCGGCAGTAACCACATAATTGGTCTCACCATTAAATTCGACCGGAATTTCGAGTTCGCCCGGCTGCAAGTTCAATACATAGGCATACTGATCCAGATTTTCCAATGTTTTTGGCATTTCCACCTTGCTCTCACCAACGGCACTTCCGCTCAAGAACACTTTATCAGCATCAAAAACAACTGTCTTGATCGGGTTTATTGTAATTCTTACGGTCCGTACTTCGGGGGCCTCAAAAGTAGCGCCGCCCTCCCATTGGGCAACGACTCTAAACTCTAGCGTAAAGCTCTTATTTGCGGGTATGCCCCACTTTTCGTTTGCCCAATTTTGTAATTGTTCAGAAGTAAAGCTTCTGCTGAATACATTATCGTCTTCGTAGTTGAATATGGCTGTACCGGTCCCAAAATTGTTTCCCACCACATCCAACATCGTACTGTAGCTGACCAAATGATCATCTGACTGCGCCCTGGCGGGCTTCCAGTTAAATGTGACAATATCTTTGGTCATATTGACCTCGTCCAGCGTAATAATTTCGGACGAGGGCTGAAGTTCCATCGTTTCATTGACTTTGGGTATATCCTGTATTTCCTGTTTGCACGATAACTGACATAGTACCATGCCTATGAAAAATAAAACTTTGTATAAATAATTGATGATTTTCATTGGTTTATATGTTTACTAACATTTGGTTCGTATCTTTCGCCTGACTGGCGCAGCTACTGTTTGTCATCAGATGGGGAAACTGCCGAAAATACGAATACTATTTAGACAGCTTCCCACTACCATTAATTATAACCCGGATTCTGCGGGAATGGCGCTCCTGTATTTGCATCCCTGATCACCTGTGGTATAGGCCACAGGATATTGTTGTCCGTGATTTTATCTTTGATCGCATTATTATACTTTTTGACACGCTCCACCAAAGTATTGGTACGCACCAGGGTAAACCTTCTGCTTTCTTCGCCAACTAATTCGCGGATACGCTCATCGAGCAGGAAATCCATGTTCATCTGTGCGCCCGTGATTTCGGATGCTCCGGCTCTTTTCCGCACCTCATTGACGGCTTGCGCAGCTTTATCAGGCATATTTTGCCCCAGATAGGCTTCGGCAAGCAACAGGTAAGTTTCCGCCAAACGGAATTTCATGCGGTCTTTATAACTACCGGTCAAACTTAAATTTTCAGTACGTCCGTAAAAGAATTTGGTAATCGCCGGAAATAAACTTTTTGTCGTAAACCAGGTCTGTTCGGTAATATTAGCTTTCTTGCCGTATAGTGAAGCCTCGTTCGCGTTGTTGTAATACCAGTTGCGTTTAATGTTATAACCTGAATTACGGATATCATTTGTTTCAAAAATACCGGCCACGTTGCCTGTAGCATTTGTACCCGTAGTGCCTACCCACCATTTCATGGGCACTAATTGTGCGATACCACGGCCGCCCAGGGTGTCAGCCAGAACAAATCCTGTAATGGTCGAATAATTGGGTATCCATGCCCTGCGGGTCCAGTCATCCGAATTGGTACCACCACCGATTGTGTTAAACTGGAATTGCAATACCCATATACTTTCTTTATTGCCACTTTTTCTATTTTGATTATTTTCCAGAAATAGATCGCTAAATACATCGCCCGGTTTGCTGCCATTGACACCATACCTGCTTTTCATGAGGGTATAATAACCGCTATTGATGACCGCCAATGCTGCTTTTTCGGCTTCGGCATGATTGCCCTGCAACAGATAGATTTCGCTCAGCAAATGGCTTGCCGCCCATTTGGTCAGCTTCCCTTCTTTGACACCGTCGGGATTGGTAGGTAGGTTATCCACGGCAAACTTCAGGTCGTCTACCATATGTCCGATGACTTCGGCTTTTGGTGTACGGGTAAAATTAAGCTGAAAATCATACAGAATGGTTTCCACATAAGGGACATCGCCGTAGAGATAAACCAGGGTACGGTAGGCATAAGCGCGAAAGAAGCGGGCCTCAGCCTGAAAGCGTGCTTTATCTTCCGGCGTATCCCAATTGGTATTTTTTTCGGAATAGACCAACATCAGGTTTGCCGATGAAATAAGATTGTAAGCCCAATTCCAGTAGGTTCCCACAAACCGCTCTGAGGCCGTAAGTGTAAGGTTGGCAAAAGCCGTCAGCGAGCCATCGCTATTGATGGCATCGGCGATATCCGTAGATACTTGCAAGGCTTCGTATGGGCAGGCACCATTGTGGATAAAGGCGCCACCCTCACCATAGGTATTGTATTCTGATCGCGTGAGCGTATATAAACCTGCGCTCCCCACCTCGAAACCGTAGGTGCTTGTATAGGTGTTGGACGGCGCCAGTTCAGTTTTCAGCTCTTCCTCCAGAAACTTCTTACAGCCTCCTAAGGTAACCAATACGATAAGCCCCAAACTTGTTGTGATAATATTTTTCATTTTCATGTCCTATTCGATTAGAAGTTTACATTTAAGCCAAACATATACGATCGTGCTGTTGGATAAGAGGCCATCCAGGTGTTGTCGTAGTTGAGTACCTCTCTGATATTAGAAATCGTATTGAGATTGTTGACGCTGGCGTTTATATCAATACCATTAACACCTATCTTTTTAGCAATTTTGTGTGGCAATTTATAACCAAAGGTGATGTTCTTCACCTGTACGTAGCTCACCTTTTTATAATAGCCGTGCCCTAATGGATTGAGATAGCCCGGAGAAACGATTGTCGCATTGGGGTTCTCCGGTGTCCAATAATTGGCATCGTGTACATAGTTGGTAATTCCGAAAGTCCAGGCCCCTAGATTGGCCATGTGATCATCGCGCCATACATCAAAAACACCTGTAACCAACGCGGATGCATAAAAATTTTTGTAGGAAAACCGGTTGGCTAAAGAAGCTGTGTAGCGTGGATTTTTAGATCCGATGACCACTCGGTCACTGGCTTCTATCTTGCCGTTACCATCGCGATCGTACAGCTTGGCTGCTCCGGGCGCTGCCCCATCAACAGTAATGGTTTCTCCATTTTGCCATACGCCGATCATTTTATAGTCGTAGAATACTCTTAATGGTTGACCAATAAACCAGTTATTGGCAATATCATCAATACCATCCCCTCTCAATTCGACAATTTTGTCTCTATTTAAGGAAAATACAGCCGTTGTATTCCATTGAAAATTTTCTCCTTTCACGTTCGCTGAGTTTAAGGTAACCTCAATCCCTTTATTTTGAGTCGCACCAATATTGTCCCAAATTCGGTTATACCCGTTCATGATAGGTACAGTGCGGGTCATCAGTAAATCTTTCGTTTTAGAGAGATAAGCATCAATGGTTCCCCCCAGTCTGTTATTAAATAACTGAAAGTCCAGCCCTAGGTTGGTCGAATAGGTGGTTTCCCATTTCAAATTAGGGTTCCCCACACCATCACCAGCCAAATAGGCTGTCGTAACGGCAGTACCATCATCGCCCCAGATATATTTTACATTGGAATATAGGCGGTCTAAAGTACGGTATGGTGTAATCGCCTGGTTACCGTTGGCGCCATAAGAAAGACGGATTTTCAGCATATCCAGCCATTTGGCATTATCTTTCAAAAACCGCTCTTCTCCAATTTGCCATGCCGCAGCGGCAACTGGGAAGAATGCGTATTTATTGTTAACACCAAATACCGAGGCTCCATCTGTACGTCCTGTCAGTGTCAATAGATACTTACCTTTATAGGCATAATTTATTCTGCCCATGTATGACAGCATCGCAGATTCCGATAAAGAAGCACTGTTGGAAACTAGACGGCTGGCCGAACCGATCATAAAGTATTCAGTATCATCGGTTACAAAACCTGCTCCGCTCTGGGCTGTTGACCAGCTTTTTGTTTTTTGCATACTGAATAAACCCGTCACATCAAAACGATGATCGCCGATCTGCCGCTCGTATTTGAGCAGGTTTTCCCAGGTATAATCGTTATAATTGGAATTGTTAATAGAAGCACTACCTCCGGCTTGCGTACCTTGATCCCTGCCTTCAAAGGTATTGCGCCCGTAATAGGTTCCGGTAAATCCGTTCCGGTAATTATAACCAAAATTTGATCGTAAGGAGAGCCCTTCTACAGGTAGCAAAATATTGGCATAGCCAGAAAGAAAGAAGTTGTTATTATACCTATCCTGAATGGCATTGACGTTGCGCATCGGATTGACAATCAATGAATACTCCATGGGCTCGGGCACATACTTTCCCGATTCGTCTTTATAGCTGCCATAAGGACTTTGTTTTATAGCATGTTCCAAATTGGGCGTAATACCACCATCGCTTTTCCGGGTATATTGCAGGCCAACACCAGTCGTTAACCATTTATTAAAAGTCTGATCTACATTTGTGGTAATATTTAAACGTGACAACTTGGAATTGTACACCACACCTTCTTGGTCTAAAGCTGCCAGAGCAGCCATATATTTTGTATTCTCTGTACCACCGGAAATGCTCAGCTGATGATCCATGGTCATGGCTTTTCGAAAGACGTAATCCTGCCAATTGTTAGTAATACCTTTCGCATAATTGCCACGCTCCGTTACGCTAATAATATCGCCTGCAATAGGATCCAACAAAGCACCGGTATATCCCTGCCTGATACGGGCAATGTCTTGTTGAAAGCGGATGTATTCATTTGGGCCCATGACATTGATGCGTTGCATGGGCTCGGCCATGCCGATCAAACCTTTGTAATTTACCTGCGCTTTACCCAATGCACCCCTTTTGGTTTGTATCAGAATAACCCCATTGGCCGCACGCGAACCGTAAATAGCCGAAGCCGAGGCATCTTTTAAGATCGAAAGGTTTTCGACGTTGTTTGGATCGATATCTGCCAGGGATCCGCTGTAGGGAATCCCGTCCAGGATAATCAATGGACTATTGTTGGCCGATATTGAATTTTCTCCCCTTATCAATAGGGTTTGTGATGCTCCCGGTGCAGCTTCGCCGGTCGTAATGGAGAAGCCCGCCACCTGTCCCACCAAACGATCCATCAGGTTGGAGGTAGATACCATGCTTAGCTGCTCTTTTCCGACGACAGCCAAGCCTCCTGTTAAATCTTTTTTCTTGGCGGTACCATAACCGACGACAACAACCTGATCCAGAACATTATTTCCCGACAATTTTACATCATTGACTCCCGATGGATTGACCTTTATTTCCTGGTTATTGAAACCGATATAGGTGAATACTAGCGTAGCCGTGCGTGACGCCCGAATGGTATAATGACCATTTGCATCTGTCTGTACCCCGTTTTTCGCCCCTTTAATCATAATCGAAACACCCTTAAGTCCTTCTCCTGCCTCATTGGTCACCTGACCTTTGACATTTATTTGATCTGTTGCTTGCGAATAAACGTAATTGGTCGCTACCACCGATAGGGTGGCGCTCATTATCCAGCTCCTGAGCCAGATATGTATTTTTTGTATCATTGATTTATAATGGTTGGTTTAAAATTTACTTGCGTTCTTTACTTTCCCTTTCTCGTAAAGAATATGATTTTAAAATAGGTCTGCTTCAATAGGCTTTTTTAATTTAAATTTTTGTGATACATAACATCTCATTGCTATAAATGCATGCGCAATGCTGATGGCAAGACTTCGTCTTCGGACTTAGTGACGAAACATAAAATTCCGTTGAGCCTTGCTATTGGTTTTTGTAAAGTTCGGATTACCCTGCGTGAGCCTGATCACGTGGTCGGGAGGAATTTTTATACACATATTTTCCTTTTTAAAATTGGTTAAGACAAAACTATAATCGTCACCAATTCAAAGGGTTCGTTTTTGTACGAAAATGGTTTGATTTTGTACAAAAGGCAAAAACAGGTGTTTTTCGCTCTAAAATGGAGATTAGGAGCACTTTATTATTCGTTTTTTATACGCATTAGATGATCTAGGATAACCATATCACTTGGTTGCACATCGATAGCTTCACCCCGGCCTTTATAAATGATATCACGGAAACTGGCCTGCGCGACCCCTTTGGCTTTTATAGGCTGATGACTGATTAAATTTCGTACAAATAAGCCCTGCACGTGCTCGCCATACTCGACCACCAAACCTTGCTGTGCTAGCGGACTGATGACCATATTTTCAATAAAAACATTGCTTATCCGAAGTTTTCCCACAGGCATAATCCGTATGGATCGATGTGAGATGGAATAGAAGTCCTGCCAGTTCTGGAGATAAATAGTCGAAATGTTGTCGATTGCGCCCCGATATATCGACCCACTGACCACATTTACATTTTCTTCACCTGCTCCCACTCCAGTATCTGTCAACCCTATATTAATAAAGTCGTCACCGCTTTTACCTCTGCAATTCGCAATAAGAATATTTTTACAGCCAAAACGTATGCCTATGCCGTCCTGGTTCAAGATCTGTTTGTCTGCTCCATCAACAGTTACTGCCTGCCTCACGTTAAACGTAATATCGCTTACCTTACCGTTTGTACAGCGTTCCAATACCAGCCCATGCCCATGATAATCCTTTAATGTAATGCCGCTAACCTCAAATACATCGGTGTGAGCCAATATAATGGCGTGGTTTCTCCATCCGCCTTTTTGGTTCTCTCCGGGCTTACCTGCATCGGTACCATAAGATTGCCCAAATCCGCTGGGATTGAGGGACAAGGTTTTATTATGGTCACCTGTAGCTCTGGGATGATCAGCTCCTTCTAAAAGGACATTTCCTTTTCCAATAATCCTGATATTCTTTGAGGGGGTTATGTCTTTGATTGCCAGTCCGACATTTGCCGAACGAATAAAATTATCCCGACATTTATCCGATAGCTTAATGGTACAGTTATTCAATTCGAGTTCAAAATCACCGGGAAGCAAAATGGCCTGATCAATGAGCCAGACACTTTTTTTCGCTACCGCATCATATTTAGGGATGACTACTTTTCCAGTTGTGTTTTTTGCTTCATTTATGGCTTTTTGAATGCGTTCTGATTGGGTACCTGTTTTATAGTTATTGGGACTGATAAAAGTCTCATCCCCTTTGTGGGTGACAGCCGCTGTCAGATAAATTACATTACACAAGCAAATAAAACAGGTGAGCAGAAGTACTTTTCTAAAAATTTTAATTTTCATCATCGTTAGGATTTTTAAAAATATGGATTGCCTTTACCTAGTCAGAAAGGCTTTATCGGTCGATTATTGGTTATTTTTCTTATTTCTTTCCACTGGAAACCTTTTTCTTAAACTCCGAGGGACTTAATTCAAACTGTTTTTTGAAACAGACACTAAAGTATTTGGCGTTGTTAAACCCAGTTTGGTAAGCAACCTCCGCTACGGTCAAGTCCGATTTCTCCAACAGGTAAGCACTTCTTTTCAGGCGCATATTCAAAATAAATTCTTTGATCGACATGCCTACAATATCATTAATTTTTTGATAGAGAATGGTTCTTCCCACATTCATATCTGCTACAAAATCTTCCACGGAGTAACTGGCATTGTCAATATTTTCTTCAATGACCTGAATGGCCTTAATCAACAGTTCCTCGTCCATGGAGGTGACGGTAACATTGGAGGGATCCACCTGAATATGTTTGCTGTATTTTTCTTTTAGTTCCTGCTGATTTCTAAGAATGGTTTCAGTCTGTTGCAGTAGATAGTCGACATGAAAGGGTTTATCAATAAATACATTTGCCCCATATTCCAATGCCTTTATTTTATGCTGGTTATCATCTCCGGTACCTGAAATCATGATAATAGGAATATGGCTGGTCTTAAAATTTTGTCTAAGGCTGCGGCAGACTTCCAAACCGCTCCGATTTGGCATAATTAGATCAGTGATAATAAGTTGCGGGTATATTTTTTCAGCTTTAATTAAACCTTCTTCTCCGTCACTTGCAGTATATACATTATATTTTTCGGCCAGACGCTGCTCCAAGTAGACGCGAAGCTGTTGGTCATCTTCTATGAGCAGGATATTATCTGTCTTTTTGATACTGACGGTTCCTCTTTCAGGCGCTGCTGTATCCTGGGTGATGATCTCATCGATTTCAGAAACGGTATAATCATACACATTAGACTGCATATCTCCTGAACCGGCCTGCTTTCTTAACGGTAAGGTAATGGTAAATGAAATTTTATCGGTCTTATTGACCATCCATATTTTACCTCCCAGCACATCCACCAGTTCTTTTACAATGGCAAGGCCAAGTCCTGAACTTTCTTCAAAAGTAGGCCGATGGGAAGTCAAGCGGTTGAAAGAAGTATAGAGTGTCGCAATCTGTTCTTCCGAAAAACAATCACCGGTATTTAAAACTTCAATAGAGATGTATTCAATATCTGTCGTATCTAAGGACGATAAGCGTTCTTTTTCTTCTGCCGTGGCGTTATAGATACGTACCCCCACATACCCGTTATCAGGTGTATATTTTAAAGCATTGGAAAACAGATTGGTCAATATTTTTTCGATGATATCGTAATCAAAAGCTAGATAAAGCTTGTCCTTATAGGCTGAAATATTAGTTTCAACGCCCTTTTTATTGGCATATAGCTCAAATAGTCCAAATATATCCCTTACAAAATTGATAAAATCGCCAATCTGCGGATTGAGCGTTATTTTTTGACTTTCAATTTCGCGAAAGCGCAGCAATTGGCTAATCATACGTTGTATTCTGGAGACATTCCGTTCTATTAAATCCATGTAAATGTAAGCAGTATCATTGGCCTCAATCGTTGCTTTGAGTTGTTTAAGCGGCTGTAACACCAAAGTTAGCGGTGTTTTTAAATCGTGCGAGATATTGGTAAAAAAGTCGGTGCGTGCCTGGTTCAGCTCTTGCATATTCCGCTCTTTTAAACGCTCGAGTGCCAGCCGCTCTTTAAACACTCTTTTATCGCTATAATATCGCATAATAAAAAAGAGCAAGGCAAACACAAGAGCTGCATAGAAACAATAGGCCCACCAGGACAAGAAAAATGGGGGATCGACGTGGATGTACAATCTGGATATTTGATCGCCCCACTGTCCATCATTGTTGGAAGCCTTGATTTCAAAGGTGTAATCTCCACCCGGAAGATTAAGAAACTGTACGGATTTCTGGTTGGGATGACTAATTTGCCAATCTTCGCCAAGCCCCAACATCCGGTAAGCAAACTGATTTTTATCCGCAGATAGATAACTATTTGCCGAAAACTTAATTTCGACATTGGACTGGCTACTGGAAAGCCTTATCTTATCTCCTTTTTGATTGGAAAGGCTACCAATGTCTTTCGATAAGATTGATGAGCCGTCATCTGGTTTCACGAGTTTATTATTGACCAGAAATCCTGTAAAAAAAACCTTTGGTTTTTGCGGATTTTTCTTGAGGTATGCAGGATCGAAAAGTAAAAACCCATTGGTGCCACCAAAAAGCATTTCACCCCTGGAAGTTTTGTAAGCGGCATGAATATAAAATGAACCAATGTTATTTTCCTGATAGAATCGTGCTTTTTCAAATTGTCGGGATTTCCTATTGAAACAAAAAAGACCCTCACTGGTACTTAACCAGACATTTTTCGTGGCGTTATCTTCTAATATACCAAATACCATTTTGGCCGGGAATCCGTTACTTGTACTATAATTGATGTAGGTTCCATCTTTTTTGAGCACATTTACGCCTTTGCCCAATGTTCCCAGCCATACTTCACCATTTGAGGTCAATATATAGCTACACAGGTAATTTGAGGAATAGGAAGTATCGTTAACCATGTAATGCTTCAACACGCTTAACGTATGGGGATTTACAATAAAAAATCCTTGATGACTAATTAAGCAGAGCTGATTTTGGTTATTCACATATAAGGCTTCGACTTCCAGGTTCAATTTTTTACCCTTGGCGTCGATGACGTTTACCATTTCGATATTGCCTAGCCGCTTTTTGCGGTATAAAAATGACTTATCGGGATCTGTCATCCACCAGGTGCCTTCATTATCGTTTACAAAATCATAAACGGTCAGCGGTTGCTGGCTTTCTGGCGAACGGAAATTAAAACTGCTGAAACGTTGATTGTCTACATCATAACCGCCGATACCACCATTATAGGCAGAAATCAATAGTCTTTTGCTCGCTTCATCAAATTTCAGGCGTTTAATCATTTGGGGAGTTGACGAACTACGCTGCGATTGTTCGGGCCGAATAAACTGATCTTTTTTTCTATTCCAGTAATTCAGGCTGCCCCCTTCGGTGCCAATCCATATATTTCCCAGATGATCTTCCTGAAAACTACTGACAATGGGGTGATTTAGGCCTCCCGGACTAGGCTTAAAGTAACGCACTCTGGAATCGTAAAGTGAACAATAGGCTATTTTACCACCGTAGGTACCTATCCATGCCCCTTGGTCCGGATCTGGATAAATTGTCCATATTGAGTTATTAGGTAATGAATAGGGATCGTTCAGATTCATCCGTAAGGCGCTACTGCTTTTATTGGCAGGGTCATAAAAAAATAATCCGGCTTGTGTAGCCACCCAGATCACGCCGGTTTGATCCAGATACAGTTTTTTGGTTAAAACAGATGAATTTGCCGCCACGCTTACCGGGATCTTCTGCTTTAAGGTACCTGTCAGATCTGTTACATGGATTCCGCCCCGTTGTGTTAAAAAATAATATAAGCCCTGGTATGCAACGGCATCGTTCACCTGATTTGCCGAACCTCCGAAATCGGCGAACTGAGCCAGGCGTTTTTTAGTCATCTCTACCTTATGCACAATTGCGCCTTGGGTTAAAAACACCTGGTCTTGGGTACTCAATATATTTTGAAAAGACTTGTTTTTGGGCAATAAAAAGCTTTCCGTTTGTTCATTTTGTGGATTATAGCGCAGTATACTCTTGTCCGACAGCATGTAAACCTGACCATCGCTATGTGCACAAACCGAACGGATCATTCCGGGAACCACCACATGAAAAGAAAAGCGTTCGTAATCGAATTTTAATAATCCCTGTCCTGAAGCTAAAAATAGATTTCCTTTTTTATCCCGAATTAAAGAACCATAGCCCCATTTCTGCTTTGGTCTCATAGCAGAAACAATCTCGTTTAACTGATAAAAACTATTGCCATCGTACATAAAAAGTGCATCGGGTCCGGTATACCAGATACGTCCTATACTGTCTTTTGCAATGCTTTGTATACCGCCGTAATACGAAGTTTCGGGCATCAGATGAAACCTGTACCTCGAAAGATCAATACCGAGAACAGATTGCCCCCAAAAAACGATAAAACAAATGATCAGACTGTATTTTTTCATTTACCGATGCTACTAAAGCTATTTAGATTAATCAAAGATTTCTGTGCATGCCAGGTTGTTGTCAACACCGAGCTTTTTTTTTGACAATATTTCTTTTAAGCTACGATTCTCTTTTTATTACGCAAAGAGCTGCGTTGAAATTTCGGTTTAAGCTCCTTTGGACAAGTCAGATCCAACTGAAGCCCACGGGGCCAATTTATTTAAAAACAGGTATTGGGGACAAACTTATCTTCTTTTGCTGATTGTTTTTGAGTTCGAAGATCACTAGCTCATTTTGACCGGATATTAAATGTTCCGAAGGGATTAATATCGACTGTTGTTTTTCTTCTTCCCAGTAGGATCCCAAATATTTTTGATTTAACCAGACCTCTCCCATTCCCCAACCTGTCATATTGAGATAGCTCTTGCTTGACGGATTGAGTTCAAACCGACCTCGGTAAAAACCGGGACCGCCGTTCACTGCCTTTTGTTCAAAAACCAAATCCTTCACTGGATAATTACGCACATCTAATGGGATCATTTTCCAGTTTTGAAGTTCGTTTCCGGCTAAACTAACGGTACCAAACAGTCCTTTTGAATTGTCTGTAATCTCTGGCCCATAGGTGATTCGTCCGATGTTCTCTACATATAGCTGGAGTATATGCGTGCCCGGCTCTGCTATGATGGTCAATGTTTTGTCCTGATCACTCAGGGTCCCCTGTAACCTGCCGTCCACATAAACCACGGCATAATCACGTACGTTTTCCAATTCCAGTTCTTCGCTTTCGGTATCGGTATTTATCTCGGTCTGATAAAGCACATAGCCCGATTCGATGTCCAAATCGTTAAAAGATAATGCACTTTCGGCCTCAACAGTTTTTTTATAAACCTGCGATACAGAGGCTTTCCCTTCTACCTTAATTTCCTGCGCCATTAGGGGTTGACTTAAAAAAAACGCCACTATAGGCCATAAAACTGCTTTTACCATCGTTAATCTCTTTTTATTTTGTTAAAAATGACTGAATAAAAGTTTCATCCACGGCCACTTGCGGCGAGAATTTCGCACTTTTCACATAATTATCGATACTGTACAACAATTGTTGGGTGGCGGGACGGTTATCCATATCATTTTTGGTATCCAATGCCATTACCAACAGTTTCCCACCGTTCAGTTTGGCTTCGAAACCTATACCCAATTTTTGGTTATTGTCGTAACTGTCGATGACCTGTATAAAGGGACGCAGTTGTTGTGGTGCATGTTGCATTTCGATTACTTTTGCATGGTTCAGGATATCCCACCATTGCCAATCGGTATGGTATGAAGTAAGGAAATCCTTAAACATGGCCTGTTCATTATGGACCAGATTGCCGATCGTCATCGGTGCCCAAGCAAACATAATGGGGTTCCAAAAATGATTATGAAATAGTGATTTCCGACCTTTTACATGGTCTGGCGACGGATAAAGAACCACTGTTTTCCCCTGAGCCAACTGCCTTTTTGCAACATCATCGTACACTTCAGTATACAACACGTTATCTGTAGACTGCATCAGATCTTGATGTTTGGGATATACCCAGATGTCCCAACTATTTTTAATAGTATCATTTACCGCGAGATGAACCGTAACCTTTTGGCTACTGATGTTTTTTAGGGGAATCTCAAATTTACCTACCGGCGATACACTGTCGTTGGCAATGGTTTGCTTTTTCAGGGTTCCCTTTTTCAATACGTTGCCAGCGGTATCGCTCAACCACCATTTAATTTTGGCGTTTTCAAGTATGGAATTGCTGAAATTATAGACCTCGGCTTTGCCTTTAAATGTTTCGGTGTTGAAGTAACTACTTTTATCGTAACGCAATAAGGTGACAGTTGGCGCGCAAAACTCCCTAAATTTTTCGGCAGTCACCAATCCTTTCGAATCCCAAAAAGGATCGAAAATTCCTACAGGGGCATAGCCTTGTCCCGGAAAATCGTTCATCGACAACAGCTGAAAACCGGCAGATTTACCTGATCGCAACAAGGCTTCGATCACCGCTTTGTACTCCAGGACGGTCAACGCACCAGATGCCCTGAAGAAATCCTTTGCCTGGTCCAGCATGCCATTTTTCTGCAATAGATCTCTAAATACCTCGAAATTGCGTGCTTCTACGGGGCTGTTGGCATATTTCTTTATCTCATCAAAATTTGGGTAGATACAACGTTGTCCTGACTCGTGTGAAATGACGGGCACATCAACATCAGATTCCACATTCTTGTCCCAATCGGTTCCCGGCTGGCCTTCGTAAACCTTTACCGCCCCTTTGTTGGTTTGCTGGGACACGTAATATTGATCTGATTTAACCCGTGTTCGTGCCGTAGAACCGCTATACAAATGGCGGGGATCAGCTTTTCTGCCTTCGGCAGTCAATTCTTCGATAAAATCGAAATTGCCTGTTATTTCATTGCCGTTGCAGTACAGAACAAAGGAAGGGTGGTTGCCGTATTCTTTTAAAATAGCTTTAATTTCCCGGCGGAAGAAGTTATACCTGGCTTCGTCGGGTTCGGCATCTTTGCCCCACATAGGCATTTCCACCTCAAAATATATTCCGTGCTTGTCAGCCATGCGAAAGGCCGCCGCCGGAGGACACCAGGAATGGAATCGTAAATGGTTCATGCCGTAGTCCTTCATGAGCAGCATAATCCGTTCCCAAGAGGCATCGTCGAGCGGAGCATAACCTGTTTTTGGAAACACTGCATTTTCTACATTGCCTCTTAAATGGATGGGGCGATTATTGAGCAGCACATGGTTTTTCCCTTGTTTAACTTCACGCATGCCAAAGGTGGTCGATTTTTCATGCCGATAGCTGTTTTTGCCATCGGACGTAGTCAACTGGCAGCTGATCCGATAGAGATTTGGGTTAAACTCATCCCACAGTTTAATCTGTTTACCTAAGGGAATATTCGTCTCTACATACGTAACCGAATCGGTACTTGCCAAAGCGATTTCATTTTTAAGGCTGTAGTTTGTTCCGGCGATAGCAAAAGAAATCTTGCCCTTTACTTGTTTTTTAGTCGCATTATTTACCCGTAATTTTACTTTTATGGACTGATCGGTGATATCTGGGTATACCTGAAGGTCTTCCACATAAACTGGATCTATGGCCAGCAGTTTCATGTCTCCCAAGATACCATTCCAGTTAATCTGTGTAAATTCAGTATGTGCATGGTTCCATTTATGCGTGTTGTACTGAAATCGGTTATCGATACAAATGGTAATGCGATGCTTCTTTCCGGGTTTTAAAAAACTACTTAGATCGTGGTTGTGGGGTACACTCACATAATCAATGCTGCTAACTTCTTTGGTATCTACAAAAATTGAACTTAACCAGTGGGTGCGTTCAAAATATAGGAATATTTTCTTCCCTTTCCAGTCGGCAGGGATTTCGATATCACGCTGGTACCATGCCGGCCCCATATATTCGTACTTTCGGGTCAGACGGTCAATATATTTATAGGGATTTTGATATCCTATCTTATAATCATCGGTAATACCGGGAAGTTTAATTGTTCCTTGTAAAACGTGATTATAACGGGGAGACAGCGACCCCCTGCGAAAATCCATTACATCGGTCTGGAAGCCCCAAGTACCCGATAAATCGATGACATCTTGCGCCTTTAACAACGTTGCTTGCACTAAGAGCCCCAGTACGCATATCATTTTAACGTATTTGTATATACTTATCTTGTATTCGTGCATTTTATATTTCGATTTTTTATGTGTTTTCATTCTCTTCAGTAACCTATTTTTGCGCGCCAGGCCGAATAGCTATTATCATTGTGAAATCTTCTTTAAGGACTGTTTTCGAAGCGCCAGGATTGACGTTTTATTTATTCTCATAATATTTTTTCATTAGATACCAGGCTTTTTTGCGATAGCCTTGATCCGAGACCAGTCCTTTTCGGTTCCAGCCATCTTGATTGGTCGGATGAAAACGGAATGGCGAACGGAAATCAAATAATACCCAAGGTGAAGTTCCGCGCAAGTTTGGGATATGCTTAAACATTTCCAGGTTGTTTTTGTACAAGGTCGCTTGGTAATCTTCACTCCATGAACTGACAACATCTTTTTCGCCCGTTTTGCCATACAGGGCCTCGCCTCCGAATTCAGAAATAATTAAAGGCTGCCCTTTTGCCACATCCCATACAGCTCTGTCAGGAGAAACTGGCCAGGTGTGGTACCAACCCAAATATTTGTTGACGGCTACCACATCCAGTTCTTTAATAAAGGGGTCGTCCATAACAAACATTTCTTTCTCCTTATTAAAACGCACCAGATCAAATGCAGCGGTAATAAGTCGTGTCGTGTCCATGGCTCTGCATGTTGCAATCAAATGTCTGATGAAAGCATTTCTAGATTCGGACGGCTGGGTTTCGTTGGCTACTCCCCAAAAGGCGAGTGCGCAACGATTTTTGTCACGAGCGACCATTTCACGGATCATTTTACCTGCTTTTTGTTTGGTCGATTCATTTTCAAAATCGATACCCTGCCATATCGGGATCTCCTCCCACAACAAGAAACCCATTTTTTCGGCCGTTCGCACGATATGTTCATTTTGCGGATAATGAGCCAAACGAATCATATTACAGCCCAAAGCTTTAGCTTCCGAAAGCAGCATTACCGCATCTGCCTGTGAAAAAGCACGACCTTTGCGTTGCGGTATTTCCTCATGAAATGAAATGGACTTGAGAAAAATAGCTTCGCCATTCAGAAAGATATCTTCCCCTTTTACCCAAATATTGCGAAAACCTATTTCCTCCTCTATCTGGTCATCTTGCGTTGAAATCTTCACATTATACAGCTTAGGTGCAGCAGGCGACCAGCGTTTAATTTCTCTTGACGTAAATGAGGTATTTACTTCTCCCTGAGCATCTGTCCTGAGCGTTTGTTTTAGTCGTAGTTCCGGTATTTCGATGGTAATGGAGGAATTGGCCAACTTATCCGAAAGCTTTACATGGGCGTTGATTTTATCTGCTTGGATTTTGTCTAATTGAACAAAATAATCGTCGATAAAAATCTTTGGCGTGCTTACCAAAAAAACATCGCGAGTGATGCCACCATAGTTCCACCAATCGAAGGCCATCGCCGGAATGGCATCTGCCCGACGGGTATTATTGACCTCAACGGCCAAAAAATTATCGTTCTCTTTAACAACATCCGTTATTTCAACCTGAAATGGGGTGAACCCACCCTCGTGTTGTGCGATCTCTTGTCCATTGAGATATATGCGACAACGGTAATTTACAGCAGCAAAATACAAGAACAGCCTTTCGTTACTTTCTTTCACCACATCGAACTTGCGCCCATACCAGATGGTACCTTCGTAATATTTAAGTTCGGCCATTTGACTGTTCCAATCTGAAGGCGCGTTTAAACGGAGACCATTCTCGAAAGCGTATTCATAAAAATCGACTTTGTTTTCCGGTTTTTTATTCAGGTAGATTTGGTTTTTTCTTCCCTGGTCGTATAAGTCTACAATAGCGTCCCATTTTCCATTTAATGATTGCAGGCGCCTACCATAAACGTTGGTCATATTTTGCTGAGCGACAACGTTAACGGCGATCAGACTAAAAAACAGGGACAATACCAAATATACATTGATCAGTTTTATCATAATTAGGTGTTAATTCTTAATAAAATGCTAAGCGCATGTGCTCAGCAACTAAATTTCCTCGTTTTCAAAATGCTGTATTGATCAAATACATAACGATAATTATTGTCGCGGCGAAAAAGCAATCTTGACAATTTTCGTCAAGTTATTTTACCCGCAATGCTAACAGTTTTGTCCACCCCTGAATCGTTGGAGCCTCGTCAATGGCTAGCTGAATTGCCGGCTTATTGTCCTTTGTCTTATCGACAATAGCGACTGCCCAGCTATAGATTCCGGCAGGTAGATCTATTTTTGTGTGAAGTTCATAACTCTTCGGAGCACCTTTCAACCATGCCGATGGTTCACTCTGATGATCTACAAAGACCTTTTTCACATTTCCTTTGGCATCTAACAGGGCAAAGGCCACTTTATATTTGAAATTCCACTGTGGAATATTATTGGGTAAATAACCCCAGCCTGTATTTTGCCAACGATGGGAAATTAGCGCTATCGCACCGGATTTGATATCTTGAGGCAAGTTGATCTGGTCTGGGTACACGCGATACCCCCCTTCTGTATTAAACCGTTGGACAAGGTCAAAGGATTTAAACCAGGATTCAGTTTCTCCACCCGCTCGAAAATCCATCATATTGACATGGGCCTCAGCCGAGAGGTCGAACTCTCCTTTCCTCACATCCTCATCGTGCCCTTCTCTATATTTTCCACTCGGGTCGGTCCAATAACGGTGCTTGCCTGGAGCGATAATCCAACCGCCCTCCATAATTATAGGGCGTTTAAAATTCCATTTTTTAGCAAAATTCTTTTCCCAGTCCTGGTAATAGCCGGTCATGCCAAAAGCATCTTGGCGCAGGCTATAGCCTTTATCAATAGCTTTTTCCAATAAGCGTTCACTGTTTGGGTTTACAGACCCCCAGCTTTCGGGATGCCCTACCAAACGATGGTAATTAATAACCAAAGGTACTTTGTTGAATGTGTTAGCATATAAACTGGTTACCCAATCCAAGGTTTCTTCCTTTATTTTTTCAGTACTTTCGGAAGTTGCCACTTTTGGATCTTCATAGACAACAAAGTGTGCTTCGCCCCACTTTCCCAAGCCATAGGCATCAATAAAAGAAGTTTTTACAGGATCATTAAATTCTTTGGCCAGGGCTGTGATAAATTTGCTGTAGTATTTTCTAAATACCGCATCTTGGGGAAAGGGTGTTTGTCTATCGGGATGTTTTTCATTTTCCAGATAATATTTGGCACCGTGGTCAAACACAAATTTGGGTGTATTTTGACCCTGGTCGCGACCGTCTACCACAATTCGCAGTGCAATGGGAAGTCCTCTCTTTTGCGCACCTTTAATCAGCTTTCCTATTTTAGAGTTGGGATCATCCCAGGCATAAACACCATCACTGGGATTCAGAGAAGACCAGCTTGTGCGTACATAACATGCCGAAGCATAGTCGATGACCTTTACCTTTTTACCCAATGCGGGTACAAAGTATTCGATATCCCAATACGAATCGTCTGCATTGCGGGGCGCATACATTACCCAACCATTTAAAGGGTTGCGCAAGACTGAATGACCATCGTATTTTGGCTTTAATAAGATATACCCCGAGTTGCGCGAACTGCCTTGAACTTTATTTTTTTGAGAAAAACCAAGCGACGCGGAAGCACAAAATAAGAGGATAAAAATACTTTTAATTATCCTATTTGATATTATCTGTCTGTTTATCATTTCGTATCTGAACATAATTTTTAAGTCTATTGCAACAGCCCCTCCTATAGTTTATCCTATATTGGATATTGGTGTTGTTTAATCAAATTGATTTATTGGGTACGACACAAAAATAGCCACCGCAGTTTTCCGCTATGGTATTGATTTGTTCAGAAATGGTTCGTTTTTGTACAAAAATTGGATATCGGTGTCGGTTCTTCATTTGTGATGAAGCTTTCCTGAGCGCTTCTATCTTTACACCATTCCAGACTATAGCACAATATGCATTAGCGTCGGATCTTTTTCAAAAAAAATCTACTCCAATAAAACTATTTCAAATCAGCTATTGTTATTACTATACAAAACGGCTACAAGCTGCCTTTCGAAAGAAAGGTTCAACATAAAAATTGGCGTCGTACAGTGAAAATCCAATTGTCTTCAAAAACATTGGATGACGAAACAAAAAAGAGGAAACGATAGGAAACATAAAAATTACTGTACAAGTAAACGCTAAGAGAAAGGGTCTGATGAGAATCAGGCCCTTTTGACGTAAAAAAGCCACATCTCTCG
>Ga0153980_1000277_pt1 | contig 24309 bp, 20 predicted proteins | sample TSGA064MetaG_FD_104722 | JGI IMG/M metagenome (GOLD analysis project Ga0153980, IMG submission 104722) | Attine ant fungus gardens microbial communities from Georgia, USA - TSGA064 MetaG | ecosystem: Host-associated > Fungi > Mycelium > Unclassified | place: USA: Georgia, Magnolia Springs State... | reverse complement strand
TTTTGGATCAGAAGAATAATTGATCCATCTTTTTACAGGGTTAAGAAAAAACAGTCCCAGTAACATAAAAACAAATGCTCTTTTCTTCCAGCTGAAAATCCAGAAAAAAATCAGTACAACATAGGAAATCATAAGAAATGGAAATCCTAATGATAGGAGATTAAACCATGGAAATATTTTAGGCGGAACATAGGCATTCAGTAATGTTCCCAGCAATAATAACAGGATTCCAAGATGCAGAATCAGCAATATAAGACGGAAAATTTTCATCAGATCTTATTAATGAGTTCTGTATAGTTTTTTCTTCCAGATCATCGCCAGAAGAAATCCTACCAATGCACCTCCTACATGGGCAAAATGGGCAATGCCACCTACATTTCCGGAAAAACCTAAAAATATAGAAACCACAATGATTATTGGCAATATATATTTTACTTTTACGGGAACCGGAATAAACATAATCATGATTTTAGCATCCGGATACAAAGCTGCAAAAGCTGCGATCACACCGAAAATTGCTCCAGAAGCACCTAGCATAGGAGATCTTAGTATAGAATATAATGTTTTAAAAAGTTCAACTTGTTCAGGGGTTTTTATATTGGCTCCGACATTTCCTGTATAACTAATACTTGCCTGCGTATATATATCGGCTACATTAACTCCCAAATTTTCCAAAGCTGCTGATACCTGCTGCACTTCTACAAAATTCCAGAGATTATATAATGCAAAAGCACCCAAACCACTGACAAAATAAAGAATTAGATATTTTCTCTCACCTAAAACCTGCTCCAGAATAGGTCCAAAGCTATAAAGCGTAAACATATTGAATATGATATGCATATACCCTCCGTGCATAAACATATGCGTAATGATCTGCCATGACCTGAAGTTGGGTGAAAAGGGATAATAAGCTGCAAGTATATTATTTAATTGTGGAAGGAGAAAATATGAAGCAATAAACATTATCACATTTATAATGATAATATTTCTTGTAATCGGTGGTATATTGTTAAACATTTTTAAAATTTGTTTTTAAAATCATTAAACGGAACTTCAAAGAAGCATCTTTTGCCGTTTGGTAAAAATTCCGGAAAGCCTAATGCTGTAAAGTCTTTAATAAGCTGTTCCGCATCTTTTTTATAAATAAAATCGAATCTGGATTTCGACTGCATTTTGTTCCACTGGTTGTGATAGAACTGTAAAAATTCTTCTTCCGTTTTATATTCCAGGATATCAAAAAGATTTTCCAGGAATTTCATCACCTGCGTTTCTTTCAGGCCTTCGGGAACGGCGTCAATGCTCAGTACGTTTTCGTGAGCAATTTTCATTTCAAATCCCAGGCTTGGAAGGTATTTTTTGATCGACTGATATTTATTCTTTTCAATCTCATTCATATGATACTCTAACGAAAAAAGCAGGGAATGACTGTTGGTTGTTCCTTTTTTCAGAGGTTTGTTATGTTCCGAAACCATCAGCCTGTGCATTCTTCCAAGATCAAGCATCAACACTTTGTCGCCTTTATTGAAGAGCCAGTATCCGTTCGGAAGCCTCATAAGGTCTTCATCAAAATCTTCGTCTTCGAATAAATTGATCTTAGACGGTTCGGCAGCAATATTCTGGTAATACATTTCCGAAAGATTCTGCATTTCGGTTTGCATAAACTGCTTTTCTTCTAAGAATGGATTATAGTCTTTATCGACAATAATTTCCGGCATTTTCAGGGTTCCTCCTCTGCTGTTTGCCTTACTTGGGAATGTATTCTGCATCATATCATCCAGTTCGGGATCTCTTTCAAAATCAAGACTTGGCGCCACATTATAAATTCCTAACGATCTTTTTATCGTTGAGCGCAGCAATGCAAAAATAAGGTGCTCATCCTCGAACTTCACTTCTGTTTTCTGCGGATGGATATTCACATCGATCTTCTCCGGATCAAGCTCCAGGAAAAGGAAAAAAGTGGGTACATAACCCGGCATAAGAAGTCCTTCAAAAGCTTCCTGAACTGCTTTGTTAAAATAGGGACTTTTAAAGAACCTTCCGTTAACGAAAAGAAACTGTTCACCTCTGGTTTTCTTTGCCCCTTCCGGCTTGGCGACAAATCCGTGAAGTTTACACCAGGTAATATCTTCTTTGATAGGAATCAGCTGCGGCTGCAGTTTTCTGCCGAAAATATCTACAATACGCTGCATCTGGCTTCCTTTTCTCAATCTGAATACGGGTTCATCATCATGGAATAAAGAAAATTCCAGATTTTCATGAGCCAGGGCAACACGCTGGAATTCATCGATAACATGTCTGAACTCTACATTGTTATTTTTAAGAAATTTTCTTCTGGCGGGAACATTATAGAAAAGATTTTTGACTAAAAAATTACATCCGTCGGCAGTTTGAATCGGATCCTGAAACTGGAAAACACCACCTTCGATATAGATATTGGTTCCGATCGCAGCATCTTTCTGTTTCGTTCTCAGCTCAACCTGGGAAACTGCTGCAATAGAGGCCAGGGCCTCTCCGCGGAAACCTTTTGTAGAGATTTTAAAGATATCTTCCGTTCCCCGGATTTTGGAAGTCGCATGCCTTTCAAATGCCATTCTTGCATCTGTTTCAGACATTCCTTTTCCATCATCCACTACCTGAATAAGGTTTTTCCCGGCATCTCTTATGATCAGCTCTATTTTAGCTGAGTCCGCATCTATTGCATTCTCCAAAAGTTCTTTCACAATGGACGCAGGTCTCTGCACCACTTCCCCTGCCGCAATTTGGTTGGCTACATGATCCGGTAAAAGCTGAATAATATCTGACATAAAAAACGTAAATCAACTTACAAAAATAGTCAATGAAAACGGGAATTAAAATATTAAAACCGTGAATTAAAATTTAATTATCAACAAATCAACAATCTTGCCGCAAATCACCCCAGAGGCCTGTTCCCTTTTTCTGTATTTTTTCAAAAAGAACAATCCCCTACTTGCAATATACAAATAGAGGATTGATTCACAGCTAGTTTACACAAAATTAATATTGAAATTTCTTATTTTATTCATCAAATACGAGTTTCCTCTTTTCTTTCCTTTCCGGCTCGCCATGAATCTTATCATATAAATAAGCCAATAGCGTTGGTTTTTTATAAATTCTGGCATATCGGTATCTTGTATTGAAGTGTCTCAAATGAATTTTGTAAGCATCGTATCCAATGACCACCAAAAGACACAGACAGATTACATAAAATACCCTAAACTCCAGATAATAATAGGTAAGTCCTGAAAATACAGCTCCAAGTACATATGCTAACATAATACTCAGTAACAGCTTGGCCCTGCCGATCAGCTCGCCGTTTTTCCTGTATTTTTTATGGGTAAACATAGACAGTAAAATTCCTAAATCGGTAGTTGTCCCGGTAAGGTGGGTAGTTTTTACTGAAAAATTGGAAATACTGGCCGTTAATCCATTCTGCAATCCCGTTGCAAACAACATCAGGGCAACCAGATATTCTGTTTCTTCCAACGTTTTTTGATAATAAAACTGTCCGTATATTCCCACAAACAGTAAACATATTATTTCTAATACGATAGGCAGAGAGTGGGCTAAATATTTACTCTTTTTGTTAAAATTAATAACCATAAAATTGGCCAGGAAACTTCCGAAGAAGAAGAGAAAAATCCATCCTCCCACTACCGCGACCTGCGTCCAGTTTCCTTTGCTTATTTCAGCGGCTAAAATGGCATAATGTCCTGTTACGTTTGAGGTAAAAGAGAGAAAAATCAATAAGGATGCTATATTTATAGTACCCGCCGTAAAGGCGGTCAGCGTCCCCAACCTGATGTTGTCTCCCAATGTCCTGCTGTTACTATAATTTCTTAACATTTTCGTTTCTTTTTAAGGTTGTCGGTTTGTATTAGACTTCAACAAAGACTTCTGCCAGTCTTCCTCTTTCCGGAAGTCTTTCTTGGATCTCCACTGCTATTTCCTGAGACTGGAGTTCTTTGCATTTTTTGATGTAAGGAATGATATCAAATTTTCCTTTGCCTTTACTTTGTATGGAAGGAGAATAATATGCTTCTTCAATATTTTCCGCTCTCACATAATTGTTAAAGGTTCTTTGGAAACTGCCGGTGAAAATATCGCAGACAATTCTTTCAATGAGGTGTGGATATTTGTTCTTAATAATTCCATAGGCATCACAGAATTCTTTGGGCCTGATTTTATTAAATAGGGTACTTTTTGTATTGAACAAAAGATCTCTGATAGAATCTCCCATTTCATATCCTGAAACCAAAAGAATATTGTATTGATTCTGATCTTCTGCGGCATCTTTCTCCTTCAGTACTTTTTTCAATATATTCAGAGACTCAAGAGAATAATCGGTGGCAATTAAAATTGTTTTGGTCATATCTTTAAGATTTAGTTTTGGTATCGTTATTTGATAATACAAAACTAGAACGACCAGATTAGAAGTTCCTTGGAATGAAATTAAAATGTGATTAAAGAGATTAAAATGAGATTAGAAAATGAGTAGAAGCACTTCATACAGCAGTATACAAGCAAAATTGATCTTCCTTGTTCACTTTCCGGCTAATGAGCAGATTACGACAGTTTCTCTTCTGCCTGAATCGTACTGTAGAAATTAGGAAAACGCATCTGTACCGTTGTTCCCTGGTTTTCATGAGAGCTTACAATCAGTTCACCGTTGTGCATCCTCACAATATTACGGGCTAACGGGAGACCGATTCCGTATCCTTCATAATTTTTGGTATTTGAAGCCCTGAAGAAAGGATCATAAATTTTATTCATTTCCTCTTGCGGTATTCCGATTCCGAAATCCTTAACGATAATATAAACATCGGTATCCGTAGCTCCCAGTGAAACCTTAACCTGCTGAAAATTAGAATATTTACAGCCATTATTAATGATATTCGCCACAGCAAGATGCAGCAGTTGTTCATTACCCTGAACTTTTAATTTTTTGGGATTATCCGGCAGCATACTGATATCCAGATAGATATTATTCCGGGTATCGATTTTCCGTAAGGTTTCAATCACATCCCAAAGCAGCTGGTCGATTCTTACCTTATCCATTTTCTGGATTTTTCCATCAAATCCGGTTTGGGCAATCATCAGCAGTGCTTTAATCTTTTTATCCAGTTTTTCGGCTTCATCCAGGATAATTTCCAGGGTATCTTTATATTCTCCCGCAGTTCTGTTGATCGATAAGGCCACATCTGCTTCTCCCATAATAGAAGTGAGAGGCGTTCGAAGCTCGTGGGAAACATTTCCAATCAGATGATTCTGAGTCTCGAATGATGTTTCGATCCTGTTGAGCATATCATTGAAAGTGTCTACCAGTTCGTTCAGCTCTTTGTTATCCGGCTGGGGCTCAAGTCTTAAGTGTAAATTTTCAGAACTTATTTCCTTTACTTTTCCTGTAATTTTTAAGATGGGTTTGAATAACGTTTTCGATAAATAAAACGAAAAGATCATACTGAAAAACAGAGACAGCACAATACAGGTAATCAGTGTTCTTTTCAAAAACCCTAAATAATAGACCACATAATGGTTTTTTGCCGAAGCGATGGCAATATATTCTTTATCATCAAATTTGAAAGACTGTCCGATATAATAAAACTCCTTGTCATTATAGTTTGCCTCCCCTTTTTTAATGATATTTTTAAAAAAATAATCGGGAATATGAACTTCCTGGGAGATTTTCTTAAAATTAGAATCAGTGGGAACAGCAAAAACATAATCTTTTTCCATGGGAAGTTCTTCATCATTCAGGCTGTTTAAAATATAATTTTCCGGAAGATCCAGATCATTTTTGCTTTTTTCGATCTGAACAATAGTTGTGGTACGGATCTTAAGCAGTTCATAAAACCTCTGATGAGAAAAGTTAACGATCGAAAAATAAACCAATCCACTGAACAGCAATATGATGGCGGTAAAAACCAACATTAAGAGCACCATCGTTTTGGTTTGATTTGTGATCACTTTATTAAACATCCATTACGGTTTTTTCAGCACATATCCCATACCTATTACAGTATGTATCAGTTTATTATCATCCTGTTGGTCCATTTTTTTCCGTAGGTAATTCACATATACATCCACGACATTGGTTCCCAGCTCATAATTAACACCCCAGACGGCGTCCAGAATTTCAGCCCGGGAAATTACTTTTTCAGGATTATTAAGGAAATATAACAGCAGTTTATATTCTGTAGAAGTCAGGGAAATTTCTTCCCCCGAACGGGTTACTTTTTTTGTATAATCGTTAACGACCAAATCTGAAAACTGCAAAACATGTTCATTATCGATCTCCGGTTCTGCAACTTCCGGAGTTGTATTGGTATTGCTTCTTCTCAGTAAAGATTTTACGCGGGCTACCAGTTCAATAAATTTAAAAGGTTTCACCAGGTAATCATCGCCACCACTTTCCAGGCCGAGAACAATATTCTCAGAAGTTCCAAGAGCAGTCAGAAACAGAATAGGAACGTTTTTATTCGTTTTTCTAATCTCTTTGCAGACGTCAATCCCATTCATTTCGGGAAGCATAATGTCTAAAATTACCAAATCGAAATCATTTGCCTGTACCAGCTGTACTCCGGTACGGCCGTCAAAGGCCACTGAAATTTCATAGCCTTTTTCCTGAAGTCCTTTTTTTATAAAAGATACTACACTTGTTTCGTCTTCGATTAAAATAATTTTTTTCATAAGTACCGAATTTCACAAAAATAGCAATTTTTATTTTGGCCGGAAACAGGATGCTGAATCCTATAAGCCTGATTTCTTAAAGATACTGATGTCACGACCGAATCACACGCCCATTTACTGCTACGTCACAATAATGAATAATAATTTTCAGTAACGATTTTCTCACTTCGTAAAAACTATAAGAATTAATGCTAAATTTGTTGTCATAACAGACTGATGAAAACAATTCGGGTTAAATTTTACACACTATGAACGATTTTTTAATAGGTATCGGAAAAAGATTAAAAGATATTAGAAAAAAAAATAATTTAACCATCAATGAACTGGCTTTAAGAGCAAATGTAAGCAATGGCCTTATTTCCCGCATCGAAAATGGAAGGACCATCCCATCTCTTCCTGTACTTTTGGACCTCATCCAGTCACTGGACATTGACGCAAGCTACTTTTTTGAAGGTGTAGAGAAAAAATCCCATGCGAAATTCATTTATCTTCCGAAAGAAAGCCAGCAGCCTATCGAAAAGGAAGTGGAAGCCGAAGGATTCAAATACATGCACATTTTCAGTAAAAGTCTTCATTCATTAGGTTTTGAAGCTGCTTTACTGACGCTTGAGCCCCACTCTAAAAGGGAAAAAGTAATTACGGATGCCTGGGAATTCAAATATATTTTAAAAGGAGAGGTAAAATATCTGATCGATAATGAAGAAGTCATCTTACAGGAAGGAGATTCTTTATATTTCAACGGAAAATTCCCTCACGTTCCCGTAAGCATCAGCAATGAAAGCTGTATTATGCTTGTCCTGTACTTTTATTCCGATAAAAATTAATCTTACTCACCCGGAATTTCTTTCCTTATTTTCCGTTCTTTTTTATTTTGAATGATAATATTGCGTTCCTTTCTCACTTATGCTCCATTACAAAAGTTTACAAATACTCAACTTTTCATTTTTATCTTTTTTCAATATTAACACAGATTTAACAGAAATCCTTGTTTTATTTTCATTATTCAGATTCTTCCCACAGCAGTATTAAAAGCATATTATACAGGCTTTTATCAATTTATTGCTCCTTATTTTCGTTTTTAACGAACTCATATAAGTAAAATTAACGTAACATTTTCTATGAATTTGTTAATTATTACTTAATACACAATTATTACATATATTAAAATTATTAGCTTGTTTTGCATAAAAAATTTAATATATGTAAAAATGGAAACGAAATTAGAAAAATTACTTACCCTTGTTTTTGTCTGTATAATTACTATTGTTTCAGCCCAAAAGCAATTAATTATAGGAACTGTCCTTGATGACAGCCAGCCTCTTCCCGGTGCCTCGGTAAAAATAAAAGGCTCCACAAAAAATACAGTGACGGATATGGACGGAAAATTTATTTTCAATGATCTGAAATCCGAACAGTACAGCGTACAAATCAGTTATATCGGCTACGAAACCTCAACCGTTGACGTCACTATACAAACTGATGAAACTAAAGATTTAGGTACTATAAAACTTTCCCAACAACAGAAAAGCATTGATGAAGTGATTGTGACTGGAACATTAAAAAACACGGAAGCAAGGGCTTTAAATCTTCAAAAAAATGCAATCAATATCAGCAATGTCATTGCCTCGGACGGTATCGGAAAACTACCGGACAGAAATGCAGCAGAAACCGTACAGCGCGTACAGGGTGTTTCTATAGAGCGGGATCAGGGAGAAGGAAGATTCGTTTCTCTGCGGGGACTTCCTCCGTTTTGGGCTTCTACGACCATCAATGGAAACCGGCTTCCGACCGCAGAAGAGGAAACTACCTCAAGAGCTACCGCCTTTGACTTTTTTCCCACAGAACTGATCTCCTACGTCCACGTCAATAAATCATTTACACCAGACATGGAGGCAGACGGAATCGGTGGCGGCGTCAATTTTATCACTAAAACCCCACCCATGAAAACCGAATTCAAGGCGACCCTGGGAACCGGATATAATATGAAGGCTGATAAAGGAGTCTATAATCTGGGATTGCTGTACGGCGGAAGAACAAAGGATAAAAAATTCGGATATCTGTTTAATGTTGCCCATTTTATCAGGAATTGGTCTACCGATAACTTTGAAGCAAGAAGAAGCGGGGATGAAGGCGTTTTCAGAATGGAGCTTCGTGATTATAACGGAGTCAGAAAAACTACAGGGGTCAATACAGCATTTGAATATGTTTTATCTCCCAAAAACACCTTTTACCTGAAAGGAATGTATGGAACTTTATCTGATGATGAAACGCATTATAAGCACAGAATCAGGTTCGACAAATTCAGTGCGGCAAACAACACAGCGAGGGTGGAACTCCAGAACATTCACAATCTTTTGATCACAGAGCTTACTTCTGTTTCTCTGGGGGGAATTCACACATTACATAAAGGAAAAATAGATTGGGACCTTTCTTATTATGACAATAGGTTTAAGTATGGAAATATTCCGGACAAACTGAATAACTCCTATTATGTAATCAAATATACCCAGTCTGGCGTTGGAATCAATCCTAATTATATTGCAGACCACGGAAACGGACCAAGAGCGTATTGGAAGACAGACGGCGGAAAATTAGATTATAAAGATCCGGATGCTTTATTTGGTTTTTACAGTGATCCTAATTTTAAAATGGACGCTTCCCAGATGAGATTTACCGATCTGGAATTCTATAAAGTTTTTGTTGAAGAAAAAGATAAAATCGTAGCTGCCTTCAATCATGAAATCAACGCATCTGATAAACTGACGCTAAAATATGGTTTCAAATACCGTGACAAAGAGCGAAATGCAAGATTTTCAGATATCTTTTACAACTGGAGCAATGGAACAGCCCCTCTTTTATCGGATTACGGCCAATATATCACTTCACAGCCGAACGGCAACCACTATTTAAGCGAGATGAATGCTCACATCGGAAACAGTTTCGGTCCGGTATTATCAACCTCAGGAATGAATCAGTTTTGGTTTCAGAACCAGGGAAATTTAAAAATCAATCCTGCCGATTCGGAATCGCTGGAATACAATAAAGCATTGGGAAGAAATTTTGACGTTTTTGAAAAACATGCAGATGCCTATGGAATGGCAACTTATAAAATTAATGATAAGATAACAGTGTTGGGAGGAATAAGACTGTCAAACACCCACACTACGGTAAAAGGCTACAGTGTCATCGATGATGTGCTGACTCCGATGGAAAATACAAAAAACTATCTGGCTGTATTGCCGATGGTGCATCTGAAATATACGCTGAATGATAAAACCAATCTCCGTTTTGCCGCAACAAGAACGTTCTCAAGACCGAACTTCGGTGATCTTACTCCCGGCGGTACATACAGCGAAGCAGACAATGAGTTTAAAGGCGGAAACCCCAACCTGAATCCTACTTATTCTCTGAATTTTGATCTGATGGGAGAATATTATTTTTCAAACGTAGGTATCTTAAGTGGCGGTGTTTTTTATAAATCCATCACAGATCCTATTTTCCAGGATTCTTTTATCGGTTCTTACAATGGGATGAATGGAGTACAGTTCACGGCACCGAACAACGGGAAAACTGCCTGGCTGGGAGGAATTGAGCTGGGAATTAACCGAAGATTCGATTTCTTGCCGGGTTTCCTACAGTATTTCGGGACACAGCTTAATGCCACTTTCATGACTTCGGAAATGGAAAAACCAAGCGGAAGAAAGGTGGCATTGCCTTATCAGGCAAAAGAACTTTACAATATTCAGGTGTTTTTTGAGAAGAAAGGCTTCAATGCGAGACTCGCTTACAATCATAAAGGAAAATATGCTGTAGAATATGCCGAAACGGATATCAATGATTCTTATTACGGGAAATACAGCAGTTTGGATTTCGGAACTTTTTATCAGTTCACCAAACACCTGATGCTGTATGCAGATGTCAATAATATCCTGAACAAACCTTTAATCTACCATTTCGGAAAGAATGAAGACCGTCCGGAGCAGGTTGAATATTATGGAGTACGATGCAATCTTGGAATAAAACTGAATTTCTAATGACAGAAAACAGCAACAAAAAAATAGGAATAACCCTGAAAGCAGCCCTTGCTGCTTTTGGAGTTTACTTTTGCATGTATGGTTTCAGAAAACCTTTTACAGTGGCATCCTTCGAAAGTCTTTCTTATTTCGGAGTAGAATATAAAGTGCTGATTATTATCGCTCAGGTCGTGGGTTATTTTATCTCAAAATTCATCGGCATACGATTTATTTCAGAACTGAAACCGGAGAAAAGAATCTTTTATCTGTTCTTTTTTATTGCAATGGCAGAGCTTGCCCTCCTGGGATTTGCTGTTGTTCCGGCGCCTTATAACATTATTTTTATGTTTATGAACGGTATTCCGCTGGGAATGATCTGGGGCATCGTTTTTTCTTATATTGAGGGAAGGAAAACAACCGAAATTATCGGATTATTTCTCTGTTCAAGCTTCGTCGTATCTTCAGGATTTACGAAATCAATCGGCAAATTTTTGATGGATACGTTCACTATCTCAGAATTCTGGATGCCTTTTGCCGCCGGTTTGATTTTCATTATTCCCTTACTGTTTTTCGGATGGATGCTTGAAAAACTCCCTCAACCTGATGAAGAGGATATTGCTTTAAAAAATAAAAGGCAACCGCTTCATAAAACAGAGAGAAAAGCATTAATCCGTCAGTTTTTTATTCCGCTGGTCTGTATTACGGTCTTGTATATCAGCCTTACTGTTTTAAGGGATTTCAGGGACAATTTCAACCGGGAGATCTGGGATGATATGCACAGTAAATTTGACAGCTCCATTTTCACGCTGACAGAGATTCCAATCGCAGTTATGGTGCTCTTAATTCTTAGCTGTATGGTAAAGGTTAAAAACAACCAAAAAGCTTTTACCTACTATCATTACATTCTTTTTGCAGGAATAGGAACGGTTGGTATTTCTACCTACTTATTTCAAAGTGGTTCTTTGCCCCCTTTTCCATGGATGGTTCTTTCCGGATTTGGCATGTATGTCTGCTACATTCCGTTCAACGGTATCTATTTCGACCGGATGATTGCGGCCTTTGAGATTAAAGGAAATGTAGGCTTTCTCATCTATTTTGTAGATTCTTTCGGGTATTTGGGAAGTGTACTGATTCTTCTGTATAAAAACTTTGGTTCGGCTAAAACTTCATGGCTTAGCTTTTATATACAGCTGAACTATATTATTGTTGCAGCAGCCCTTATTTCATCCGTGGTCGCTTTTTTTAGCATTCAGAAAAAAATCAAAACCAAAATCAAATAATAATCAATACATCCATTTCGATGCTTCGAAAATGGTATAAAAAATAATATAAAAATGACAACAAAATTCGATTTAATCGTTGTGGGAGGCGGAATCTTAGGAACATTTCACGCATATCATGCTTTGAAAAAAAATCTTACCGTTGCAATCCTGGAAAAGAATTCCAGACCTCAGGGCGCCACGGTAAGAAATTTCGGGCAGGTAGTTCCTTCGGGAATGGATCTTAAATGGCAGAATTTCGGAAGAGAAAGTTTGGCAATTTATAATGAATTGCAGGCACAGGCTGATCTTACAGTCCGCAAAAACGGCTCTGTGTATATTGCATCCAATGACGAGGAACAGCAGCTGATAGAGGAATTATACGAAATTAATAAGAACAATGAATATGAATCTATCCTTCTTTCTAAAAGCGAATGCATCAACCGATTCGACGGCCTGCGCTCCGATTACTGTAAAGGAGGCTTATTTTTCCCACAGGAATTATCGGTGGATTCCGCTGAAATGATTGTAAAGCTCCATACGCTGCTTCAGGAAAAATCAGGATTAAAAATATTCTATAATACCACTGCCGTTGAAACGTATGAAAATGATACAGAATGCATTGCTGTAACGGCAGACGGAAAAGAATTTACCGCTTCAAAGATTATTATTTGCGGAGGGCATGAATTCAAAACGTTATATCCGTCCGTTTTCAATGAAAGTGATCTTGAAGTCACCAAACTGCAGATGCTGCAGACAAAACCACAGGGAATTTATTCACTTCCGGGAAATATCCTTACCGGTTTATCCATCAGAAGGTATGAATCTTTTCAGGAATGCGTTTCTTTTGAAAAAATAAAATCTCTTGAAGATCCGAATTCCTTTGAGAAAAAATTTGGGGTGCATATTTTATTCAAACAGGCTTTAGACGGCTCCGTTATTTTAGGAGATTCCCATGAATATGCCGACGCAAAAGATGTTGATGATTTAGGATATGATCTCAATATGGAAATCGATGAATTCATGATCAATGAAGCAAAAAAAATCATAGACCTTCCGACGTATGAGATCCAGAGAAGATGGTCCGGTATCTATTCCCAATGTAAAACAAAGGATATTTTCGAGTACAATCCTTCTCCCAATATTCATATTGTAACGGGCATCGGAGGGAAAGGAATGACGGGAAGCGGAGGATTCTCAAAATTCAATATCAATACAATTTATGCATAACAAAATAATGAAGAACATAGAATTATTGGTTCTGGATATGGCCGGAACAACAATTAATGAAGATAATGTAGTATACAAAACCCTGAAGGATGCAGTGAATGATTATGGCTATCAGGTTTCATTAGAAAAAGTGCTTTCCTGCTGTGCGGGAATGGAAAAACTGGAAGCCATCACCAGATTATTACAGGAGATGGGCGGGAATGAGGAAGAGGCACTGCCCATTTTTGAAAATTTTTCGGACCAGTTGAAAGAGGCTTATCAGAATCTGGATGTACATCCCATCCATGGTGTTGAAGAATTTTTAGTAAACATGAAAGCTAAAAATAAGAAGATTGTGTTGAATACGGGATACACTTTTGAAATTGCCCAACAGCTTTTAACCAAGCTCGACTGGAAAGAGCACATTCATTATGACGCTTTGATCACGGCAGATGATGTGTCCGAAAGCCGTCCCAGTCCGGAAATGATTTATCTCGCGATGAAAAAATTCAACATTCTGGAACCTGAAAAGGTCTTAAAAGCAGGAGACTCTGTCATCGACATTGAAGAAGGAAAAAATGCAGGCTGCGGACTGACCATTGCCGTTCTTTCCGGAGCACAAAACCGAACAGAACTTGAAAAATCACGTCCGGATTATATTTTCAATACCATCTCTGAGGCTGAAGATATTCTTTAATATATTTTTTCATCATTTACTGATTCATTCAGCCTCAATTTCTTATCGTTTTTTTATTCTTTAATTAACTTTAAGTTTACACATGTTTACAAATAGTAAATTAATTTTACAATTGTTAAATATTAATTACTATTTGTAAACTTTTCTCTTTTTAAACAATGAATTTTATGAAATCAAAACTATTTTCAATGGCTGTCTTACTGAGCTGTCTGGTAAGTGCCCAAACCAAGAAAGTTCTTTTTATCGGTATAGACGGATGCCGTGCTGATGTAATGATGTCATCCTCTATTCCCAATATCCAGAGCCTGATCACAAAATCTATTTACTCTGTAGACGGACTTTGTGCTGCAACCACCTGGAGCGGAAATGGCTGGAGTACGATGTTAACGGGTGTATGGCATACGAAACATAATGTTCAGGATAATAATTTTACCAATCCGAACTATATTAATTATCCCGATTTTTTAACGAGAGCAGAAACGTACAATCCCAATTTGCGAACCATTTCTCTGGTGAACTGGGCGCCTATTAATGATAAGATCATCCGTACCGCAGATGTAAAATCTAATTTAGGCAGTGACCTTGCGGTAAAAAATGCAGCTGTAAATGCTCTCCAGAATGATAATCCTGATATCTTATTTGTTGATTTTGATGATGTAGACCACGCCGGGCATTCATATGGATTTTCTTCCGGGATTCCGCAGTACGTTTCAGCCATACAGACTACAGACGCTTACATCGGGGAAATCGTTAATGCCATGAAAAGCAGGTCCACTTATGGTAATGAAGACTGGATGGTGGTATTGACAACAGACCATGGTGCTGTAGAAAGCTCTCATGGCGGCGGTAACCTTTCTGAAAGAAATATTTTCACGATCTATTCGAATCCGAATTTTATTCCTCAACAGATCAGCAAAACGGTGATCGACATCAATAAAATACATAACCAGCTTAATTTTCCTGCCGGAACATATGCAAAACCCTCTAATCAGACTCCTTTTAATTTTGGAACAAGCCAGGATTTTACTATTGAATTTTGGGTAAAGCCTAATGCCGCTTTTTCAAGTGATCCGGTGATGATTGGTAATAAAAACTGGGCGAACAGTAAAAACAAAGGCTTTATTATCTCCGGATACAGCGGTCAGACTTTTAAAATAAATATTGGTGACGGAACCAACAGAATCGATCTTGTAGGCGGAAAAATGGAGGTTAATACATGGAAACATATTGCTGTAAGCTTTGACAGGGATGGTCTTGTTACTTTATATGAAGATGGAGTTCCGGTAACTTTTGCCAAAATGAATACAATCGGAGATATAGATTCAGGGCTGCCTTTAACCATCAATCAGGACGGAACTAATGTTTACGGACAGAACCTTGCCGCTTCTTACAAAGATATCAGAATCTGGAAATCGGCTCTTCCCAATAATGTATTGGTTAATTGGGCCACTCAGGATATTACTCCTTCCCATCCTTACTATTCTCAATTGCTTGCGGACTGGAAATGTAATGAAACTTCAGGAAATACGCTGATAGACTCTAGTCCGAACAGTAATAACGGTACAATCACCGGAACTTCTACCCGCACACCCAATACCACTAATAACTTCAAAATTTACAATTATCTGTCCACCACCAGAGAAACAGACCACCTGCCAACGGTTTTAAACTGGATGTGTATTCCTGTTCAGGCTTCGTGGGGAATTGATGGTATGAACCGGATTCCCGCCTGCTCAAACAGCAGTTTATCCGCAAAGGATCAGATCGTTCAGAAAAATGATTTTATGCTGTATCCTAATCCGGCATCCCAAAGCATCAATATAAAATTTACTTCAGCAGAAAAAGAAGTTCAGGCAGCAGTTACCGATGCTAAAGGATCGCTTATTTTATCTCAAAAACTGAACTCTTCAAAAGGATTTTATGATGAAAAGATTAATATCAGCAATCTTTCAGCCGGGGTTTATTTTATTAGAATCAGTGGTGGAAAAAAGTCATTAACAAAAACATTTATTAAAAAATAGCCTATAGAACACACAGTAAAGTAATTAGATTTAAATTTTGATATTAGAACGAGGATAACATGATCCAAGTTCTAATATCTTTTTTTATCCGGTTAGGTTACATTTTCGAGCAATCCAGATCAGGACACAGCAGCATTTGAACCTGCGTTAAATTCAGTAATCCTGAATCTGCTAATGTGCAGATAAGTTGACATACCGGATCAAGCAGTCCGCCACCTGAAATAGTTTTCAGTTCATTGTTGTCTAGTTTTCTTAAATTTTTCATGGTCATAATTTTGTGTGGTTATTGTTATCCTAAAATAAGAATAATTAGGGTATAACCACTATGCCCTCATGATTTACATTCTGCTTTTGACCATTTTACCCAGTTTTTCCAGATCACTTTCTACCCTGTCCGTCCATTCCAGCGCATAATTCAGGCGCATGCAGTTTTGATACTGATTATACTGGGAAAACATCCTTCCCGGAGCAAAGCTTATTTTTTTACTGAGTGCTTCATCGTACAGATCTTCGGTACAGATCCTTTTATCGAGTTCCAGCCACAGCATAAAACCTCCTTTGGGTTCGGAAATTTTAGTATTGTCCGGAAAATATTCTGCTACTGATTTTCGAATCTGAAGATAATTTGCGTATAATTTCTTTCTGAACATCCTTAAATGATGATCATAACGGCCATGTTCCAGAAAATCGGCAATTACATCAGAATATAAAGACGGGCTGCATACAGTCTGTACCAGTTTCTGACGGATAATCCTTTCTTTAAACTGACCCGGAGCCACCCAACCTACGCGGTATCCCGGAGCAAGAGATTTAGATACTGAACCCACCCACATTACCAGCCCTGCTTCATCATAAAATTTGCAAGGTTTGGGTCTTTCCGCACCAAAATACAGGTTCCCGTACAGATCATCTTCAATCAGCGGCACATTATATTGTGTAATCAGCCTTACCAGCTCTTTTTTATTTTCGTCAGGCATCTGAAACCCTAACGGATTATTAAAATTGGTCACAAAACAGCAGGCTGAAAGTTTAGGCAATGCTTTTTTCAGTGCATCCAGATCAATCCCGGATATCGGATGGGTAGGTATTTCTACCGCTTTTAGTCCTAACAGCTGAATAGCCTGAAGAATTCCAAAATATACCGGGCTTTCTACCGCGACAGAATCCCCGGGGTTGGTAACGGCCATCAGACAATTATAAATTGCATTCATCGCACCGGAAGTAATGACCAGGTCATCTTCTGTAATTTTACCTTCCAGTACCAAAGCCCATTTGGCCATTTCCCGCCTTAGCTGCTCACTGCCCTGAACCGGTTCGTAATTCGTTCCGTTGTCATTTTTATTTTTGATCACATTAATGATACTTTTCTTGAGTTTCGCAAGCGGCAGAAAGCTTTTCCCGGGAATTCCCAACGCAAACTGAGTGAGATCAGGGTTGGAAATCGTACCAAATACTTTATCAACCAAATCCTGTGGATTTTTCTCAATTTCCCACTCTTTAATTTTTGCAATACTAGGAAGTGCCAGCTTTCGCTGGGAAGTCTGACTGACAAAATATCCGTATTTCGGTCTGGACTCAACCAAGGAACGGCTTTCGAGCTCCATATAGGCAAGCTTTATAGTATTAAGACTTACATTATACAGTTTTTGAGCACTGCGAAGTGAGGGCAAGCGGTCTCCGAACTGCAGGGTTTCACTATGAATCTGTTCGGTAATTGCTTTTGCTATTTTTAAGTAGAGAATATCTTTGGCCATTAATGAAGAAGAGTTTTAAATAAATGTACAACTTTATGCGTCAATACATGCACCATCAGTCGTTAAGCCATTCGATCATCCGTTGTATGCTGCTTTTTAACTGTTCCGGATTGCGGAAATTCGGGGTACTATTTTTCTTACTGTACACTTCAGCGCGAAGAGCAAAATTTTTCTTTTCAGAAGATGTCAGATTTCTGTTTTCATATATCGTAAAGCCTATTCCTCCCTTTTCATTAATAATAAGGCTGGCAAAAGCTAAAATTTCGTTTTTATTTTTGATTAATAGAAAAGGAATTCCAAAACCAGCGGTTATTTTTTGAGTACCGGTGCGCTGAATAAATATTTTTTTCAAGGCTACCATGTCTGAAATATATACTTCACTATACTGAAGCTGCTCCTGATACTGACTGATCGTTTCCATATTCTTTTCTTTATCTTCAAACAAAGTTATAGACTCTTATCATTAAGACACAGATACAGAAGTTAGTATTATTGTGGGTACAGATGATTGTTTTTAATCCAAAAATCTATACAGTGAATATAAATACAGCAGCATTTTAAATGACTTCTTTGATGCAAAGAATTTATTTTTATTATGAATATGCAGGGAGCAAAGGGGAGAATCAATCATGATTGATTCGATGAAGAGCAATGTCTATGCTACTTTACAGGCATTTTTAATTTACCTCTTTTCTTAAAACAACCCCTATAAAAAGCAAAACCCTCTCTGTGAAGTTTTCACAGAGAGGATTTTTGTGTGGTGCGGATGAAGGGACTCGAACCCCCACGCCTCACAGCACCAGATCCTAAGTCTGGCGTGGCTACCAATTACACCACATCCGCTGATTGTTTATTTTTTGAAGCGTTTGTTTCGCTGTTTGAATTACAAATATAGGACATTTTACCGTAAGATAAATACGATAATGATTAAACCGTAAAAAGACTGTTTAATCACCCTCTTTTAAATGAAAAATCTCTCTATAACAAAGTTACAGAGAGATTTTAGTACCCCGGGCGGGACTTGAACCCGCACGTCCTTACGAACACAGGATTTTAAGTCCTGCGTGTCTACCAGTTCCACCACCAGGGCATGAATTGGAGCAAAAAGAGATTGAACTCTAAACTCAGTTCTGATAAAGTTACCTTTATTTACTGAGCTGTTTCGCAAACAATGTGCGGATGAAGGGACTCGAACCCCCACGCCTCACGGCACCAGATCCTAAGTCTGGCGTGGCTACCAATTACACCACATCCGCTGATTTTATATTCTTAAAGCATCTATTCCGCTCTACGACTACAAAGATAAGATATTTTACTTTAACATAAAACTAAAAATACCAACAGTTTATAAAAGATATCATCTACTATAAAATGTCCTAAAATGAAAAAACTCTCTATAACAAAGTTACAGAGAGTTTTAGTACCCCGGGCGGGACTTGAACCCGCACGTCCTTACGAACACAGGATTTTAAGTCCTGCGTGTCTACCAGTTCCACCACCAGGGCATGATTTAGAGCGAAAAACGGGACTCGAACCCGCGACCCCAACCTTGGCAAGGTTGTGCTCTACCAGCTGAGCTATTTTCGCAAAACAATGTGCGGATGAAGGGACTCGAACCCCCACGCCTCACGGCACCAGATCCTAAGTCTGGCGTGGCTACCAATTACACCACATCCGCATTATTTTTGAGTTTATTTTAAAGAACTTCTTTCGTTTTTGTGAGTGCAAATATAGGACAATTTCCTTTACCTCCAAACTTTTCAGAAAAAAAAATTAAAATTTCTAGATTTCTTTTTTCAGGCACCTTTTATTACATTTCATTTTCTTACTTTTACATCGTTAATATTAATGATATGGAATTACAAGGAACGGTAAAGAAACTTTTTGACGCTCAGACATTTGCGAGCGGATTTCAAAAAAGAGAAATGGTTATTTTAACCCAGGAACAGTATCCACAGCCGATAAACATTGAATTTTTGTCTGATAAGATCAGTTTATTAGATAACCTTAGAGAAGGCGAAAATGTAAAAGTAGGCATCAACATCAGAGGTAGAGAATGGACTTCTCCTCAAGGTGAAACTAAATATTTCAACTCTATTACAGGTTGGAAAATAGAAAAAGTTATGGATAACGGATCTGAGCCCACTCAGGCTTCTCCATCACAATCTGCATCTCCAGTATCGAATGAAAACCCATTTGCCGGAGACGATGATGATGATTTGCCATTTTAATTAAAATAGTAAACTTCAATATAAATCCTGCTTTCATAAGTGGGATTTTTTTTCTTAATAATGGTTCGATTAGACGAAAACGAAATTTCATTTCCCGATCCTGAGTTGTATGACGGACATGACGGAATTATTGCTTTTGGCGGCGACCTGTCGTTAGAACGTATATGGTTTGCCTATCAGCTGGGAATTTTCCCATGGTATAATCCTGATGAAGAAATTCTCTGGTGGTGCCCGGATCCCAGGTTTGTTTTATTTCCCAGTGAAATAAAGGTATCTAAATCGATGCGGAAAATACTGAACAGAAATATTTTCACCTTCACAGAAAACCAAAATTTCAGGGAAGTCATCAAAAACTGTCAGCAGAGCAACAGAAAAGGACAGACAGGGACATGGCTTTCCGATGAGCTGATGGAATCTTTTATTAAACTTCACGAATACGGCTTTGCCAAAAGCTTCGAAGTCTGGCAGGATAAGGAGTTGGTAGGCGGATTCTACGGCCTTCAAATTGGAAATGTATTTTGCGGGGAAAGCATGTTTGCCAAGGTAAGCAATGCTTCAAAAGCAGGGTTTATTCATTTTGTTGAAAACCACAAACACAGTCTGGATCTTATTGACTGCCAATCTCATACGGAACATCTGGAAAGTCTTGGAGCCCGTATGATTTCTAAAAAAGACTTTTTAACAATTTTACACCAAAATAATGAACGCAAATAAGGAAAAATGGATTCTTCTGATAATATTAACCATCATCTGGGGATCATCCTTTATTTTGATCAAAAAGTCGCTCGAACATTTCAATCCTTTTCAGGTAGGAGCGCTGAGAGTCCTTATTGCAGGTATTGTTTTAATGCCCATTGCTGTTTCCAAATATAAACTTTTCCCTAAAAAACACATCAAATGGCTTATTTTGGCCGCATTTACAGGGAATTTCATTCCGATGTTTCTGTTTCCTATTGCAGAAACAGAGGTCAGCAGCAGTATTGCAGGGATCATTAATTCGATGATGCCGATATTTGTGATCATTGTGGGAGCCTTAGTATGGAAATTTGAGACGACAAAGCAGCAGATTATCGGAGTATGTATAAGTTTTACAGGAGTTTGTCTTTTGGCTTTCGGAGGTGGAGATGGCACAGAGCTTAAACTGATCCCGATTGTATTATTACTTGTCGCAACACTGTGTTATGCCATCAGTACGACCACCATAAAGTCTAAACTGATGGAGTTATCTTCCACGATTTTATCTTCGTTTGTATTTTCTTTTGTTCTGTTTTTCCCTTCTTTAATTGCCTTATGTCTTACAGGGTTCTTTTCTGAATTTGAGCTTTCAAAAGATGTGATGACCGGCCTTATGTTTGTCGGGTTATTAGCTGTTTTCGGAACCGGGCTTGCCATGACATTAAATTACAGATTATTAAAGGTATCTACTCCACTTTTCGCTTCTACAGTTACTTTGCTGATGCCTATTGTTGCTATTATCTGGGGGATTTTAGACGGGGAAAAACTTACGGTTATGCAATTTGCGGGAGCTATTATTATCATTGCAGGACTGATCTTTTTAAGAACCAAATCTGCTATAAAAAAATAATCCCGCATTGCTGCAGGATTATTTATGTATTCTGGGATTAAAGAAATTCCCCAATCAAAATGATTAATTTTTCTTCTTTACTTTAGCCTTAGCTTTTTTCACTTCATCTTTTATATAAGGATATTTTTTCTGCATATCCGGAACAAGAGAAGGGTCTAAATCCAATGCTTTTTGCAAGGATTCATGGCCTTTTTCCTGGTTTTTCAGGTTGAAATAGCAGTTGCTCAGCTGATAATACAATTCAGCTCTTTCATGAGCTTTTACGGCTCTATCCAGAATGGCAACGCCTTCTTCATATTCACCTAAAAGCATCAATACTTCTGAATATGCATACCAGTTGTAAAATCTTGTCGGCTCAGCATCTACCAGTTTTTTCAGGCACACAAGGCTTTCTTCAAACTTTCCTGAGTCGATGAATAAAAATGCCAGTCTTTTCTGATAGTCAAGGTTACTGTCATTCAGGCTGGTAGCTTCTTTTGCAAAATGAAGTGCTTCTGTCATTCCGCCCATTTCTTCATAGAGATAAGACTGTTCCATCATGGCAAGATAGAATTGCGGGTCTTCTCTTAATGATTTCTGGAAGGCATTCAGTGCAATAATAGGCTGTTTTAATGCTTTGTAGCACAATCCAATTTTATAAAATGTGAATGCTTTTGTATATTCCAGCTCAAGCATTTCTTCATAGATTTCAATGGACTTTTTATACTGCCCCAACGCTTCATAACAAGCTGCTTTATTCGCGTAAACGCCTACCGAACTTGAATTGATCGCCAACAGATAGTCATACCCTTTTATGGCTTCTTCGTAATTTTTTCTGTTGAAATAGAACTGTCCGTATTCAAACCAGGCGGTTTCAGAATAGGCAAAATCATCTAGGTATTCATTCAGAAAGGCAATAGCCTCCTCGTTCTTATTCAAATCGGTAAAGCATATCATGGCATTCTCCAGCGAATATTCATCGGTAGGATCTTCTTTCAATGCTTTTTTGTAATGTTTAAGAGCGTTAAATGGGTCTCCTAAATTCACATATTCATCTGCAATAAAATTATGAAGGAAGTTTTCTTCTTCATTCAGTTCTAAAGCTTTTTTACAAATTTCAATGGATTTTCTAGGGTTTCCCAGGTTCGAATAATACTTTGCGTAGCACACGAGAAAGTCTGTGTTCTCCATAGATGAACCTTTCAACTCGTCGATGAGCTCTTTCGCAGCATTATAGTCTTCCCACTCCAGGAGGATCTCAAGTTTTTTAATTTTGATATCCAATGAATTTGGGTGAAGCTTCAGGCCATAAGTAACAGCATTATCTGCATAGTTAAAATCTCCCAGCTCCAGATAATAAACAATAATATCTTCCAGTTCTTCTGTATCGAAGTAGAATTCATCATTGTTTTCCATCATTTCCTCGAACTTTTTTACAAGTTCATTTCCAAAATATTCTTCCAATATAGTGTTTCCCGTCGGCCCAATGTCTGAATTTACTTGCAGACATCGACAAACTTTTTTAATTAATTATTACTTTTCGAATCAATATTCAAAATATATGCAAATTTGCGACTTTTTTTTGAATTATGTTTTCGTAAATTTCTATTCTAAAGATAGTAAAAAGAAGAATACTATAAAAGGAATGTGGATAAAAAAAGAAGAGTTATCATTAAATTAACACAACCAGTCTTTTCCCGTTCTGAATTTCACTTTTCCAGATGCTTTCTATCTCTTTTAATGCAATAGTTTCTGTTTCTATCTTTATTTTATTCTGTACGGCAGCCTGAAACATTTCAGGAATAATCTCCGTGAGCAGCATTTTGAATTCTTCTGGTGTCCAGCTTCCTAATCCGGAGCCTGAAATATGAAGATCTGTTCCTCTTACAATCTGTGAAGACAGCTGAATGGTGTCTCCGCTCATTCCCCCTACAGAAACCAGTCGTGTTCTGTGAGAAAAATTGCCGTCTCCTTTCAATGAAGACAGAATCATTTCAATAGAATGTCCCCAAAGATAATCTAAAACAACATCAATAGGCGTTTTCTGATGAATGTCTTTTATGGTCTGTCTAAATTCTTCATCCTTTTTTTGTAAAGAAACGACTTCATCTGCACCTATTTCGTACAGAGATTGCAACGTAGCTTCGTTTCTGCCTGTAACAATTATTCTTTTGGCGCCATATAATTTTGCAATCTGAACCGCTACTTTTCCCGTAACTCCTGTTGCACCATTGATGAGTACGGTTTCTCCCGGCTGTAGTTTCGCTTTGCATTTAAGGCCCATTGCTGAACCCATTACGGCATTGGGAAGTGCGGCAGCTGTTACAAGATCGAGTTCATGAGGAACCGGTACGATCATTTGTTGGTCGGCAATGGCTTTTTCGGCTACTGTTCCTTTTTTACTGAAAAAATAAACTTTTGTTCCGTCTTCCAATACTCCCACTCCATCACTTCCTATGATGGCAGGCTCATGTTTTTGATTTTCGGTAGAATAATGGGTTCCTCCTGCCCTTGCTCTGTCCAAATGCTTGACGGAGGCTGCTTTTACCCATATCATACACTGATTTTCCTGGTTCAGTTCAGGGTCCGGAAAATCTGCATATTGGGGAGCTTGTCCTTTTTGAAATACTACGGCTGCTTTCATATCTTATTTTTATACAAAATTATCATGAAAGTCATTCGTTCTGCAATAACATTTGTTATCGGTTACGATGTGCCTTTGTCTTTTAACATTTTACTTTTTATCCTGCTGAGATGCACGGTTGTAATTCCCAGATAGGAAGCAATATAGTGCTGGGGAACTCTTTTAACAATTTCAGGTTTTTCTTTGGTAAGGGCAATATAACGCTGCTG
>Ga0153980_1000276_pt1 | contig 24446 bp, 18 predicted proteins | sample TSGA064MetaG_FD_104722 | JGI IMG/M metagenome (GOLD analysis project Ga0153980, IMG submission 104722) | Attine ant fungus gardens microbial communities from Georgia, USA - TSGA064 MetaG | ecosystem: Host-associated > Fungi > Mycelium > Unclassified | place: USA: Georgia, Magnolia Springs State... | reverse complement strand
GCAAATGGAAATTGCTCAGAGAAAGAAAATCATCATTGATGAGCATTCCGGAAAAATTCTTGTTGATGACGAATTGGTTATGGAAGAAAACGAAAGAATGAGAACGGTAATTAAATTCTAATTACTGGCCTCACAACAATATAAAAGCTGTTTCAAATTTTGAAACAGCTTTTTTTTGTAATATTTAGTCTATTCGGAGCCGTAATGCTTTTCACATATCATTCAGCAAAAGAAAATAAAAAAGCTGCTTCTTCTGAAGCAGCTTTCATCGTTATGCGTGATGATCGTACATTTTATCGTACAGATCAATAAATTTTTCTTTTATCGCTTTTCTTTTAAGCTTTAAAGTAGGAGTAAGAAGTCCTGCGTCAATGCTCCATATTTCAGGAGTCAGTTCAATCTTCTTGATCTGTTCCCAGTTTCCAAGATGTTCATTGATGCCTGCCAGTTCTTTTTCAATTCTATCCTTTAATTCAGGGCTTTTCGCAATTTCCTGTGGAGTAGATCCTATATTCAGATTATTTCGCATTGCCCAGCTTTTTGCAAATTCAAAATCAGGCTGTACGAGGGCGCACGGCATTTTTTCACCGTCACCTACCACCATGATCTGCTCTATGAACTTGGAGGCTTTAGCTAAATTTTCAATAGTCTGAGGGGCTATATATTTTCCTCCTGATGTCTTAAACATTTCCTTTTTACGGTCGGTAATCTGCAAAAATCCTTCGCTGTCGATGTGTCCGATGTCTCCCGTACGGAAAAATCCATCTTCGGTAAACGCGTCTTTCGTCATTTCATCATTTTTGAAATACCCCTTAAAAATAGAAGGACCTTTCACTGTAATTTCACCATCTTCCTGAATTTTTACCTTTAAATTGTCCAATGGTAATCCTACCGTTCCGATTTTCATTTTTTCAAAACTGTTGACAGAAATTACCGGAGAAGTTTCTGTTAAACCATATCCTTCCAGAATAGGAATCCCTGCATTTTGAAACATCAGGTTAAGTCTTGTAGATAAAGCTGCAGAACCGGAAACCAAAGTAATGATTTCGCCGCCTAAGCCTTCTCTCCACTTAGAAAATACCAGTTTATCAGCAATAATTCCCTGCAATCCTGACGGTTTGGAAATTTCTTTCTTCTTAGTAAGCAGGTTTAAAGCCCAGAAGAATATTTTAGACTTCAGGCCTCCCGCAGAAGAACCTGTATTGTAGATCTTATCATATACCTTCTCTACCAGTCTTGGCACCACACTCATATAATGTGGCTTTACTTCTTTTACGTTGTCTCCCATTTTATCAATGCTTTCGGCAAAATAAATCGAGAAACCGTTATACTGAAAAAGGTAAAAAAGCATCCTTTCAAAAATATGACAGATAGGAAGAAAGCTCAAGACTCTCGTATCCTTATAATCAAGGCTCTTTTTCTTGGGAATTCTCGGAATAGACCCCAATACATTAGAAACAATATTATGATGGGTAAGCATAACGCCTTTGGGCTTGCCTGTGGTTCCAGAAGTATAGATGATAGTGGCCAGGTCTTCAGAATTGATGGCATTGGAAAGATCGTCTACCTCAATCTGGGTAGAATCATCCTCACCAAGGTCCAGAATTTCCCTCCAGTTGGCCGCTCCGCTAATTGTATCGAAAGTGAAAACTCCCTGCAGGGAATGGATATTATGCTTTACTTTCATCACTTTGTTCAGCAGATCTTTGTCTGAAACGAAGCAATATTTTATTTCGGCATTAGAAAAAATGAATTCATAATCTTCCGGAGAAATATTAGGATATACAGGTACTGATACCACTCCGATTTGGGAAAGGCCGAGGTCCATAATGGCCCATTCTGTACGGGAATTGGTGGTGATCAAAGCAATTTTATCGCCAGGCTTTATTCCCAGTTTCAAAAGGCCTCTTGAGATCTTATTGGCTTCATTGATAAACTCTTGAGTAGAAGTTTTTTTCCATTCACCCTGATATTTCGTTACAAACATATCAGTTTTAGGAAATTTTTCCAAAGCGTGGCGTGGTATATCGAATAATCTCTTTATCGTCATGATTTTTTAAGTAATTTTTAAACAATTCTAAATATAAGCATTTTTGTGAAAATACCATAAATCTATTTATATTTTTCAAACAGCAATTATTTTTTCACATTTCCTTAAAAAGTGTAAATTTACGGCTATCTAATTATTATTTTTTATGGACTTTAATTTATCGGAAGAACAGCTGATGATTCAGCAGGCAGCTAGGGATTTTGCACAAAACGAGCTATTACCGGGAGTAATAGAAAGAGACCGTGACCAGAAATTTCCTACTGAACAAGTAAAGAAAATGGGGGAAATGGGGCTTTTGGGAATGATGGTAGACCCTAAATACGGTGGTGCTGGTATGGACAGTATTTCTTATGTTTTGGCTATGGAGGAGATTGCAAAAGTGGATGCTTCTGCAGCGGTTGTAATGTCTGTAAACAATTCATTGGTATGTGCCGGTCTTGAAAAATTTGCCTCTGAAGAGCAGAAAGTGAAATACCTTACTCCTTTGGCAAGCGGCCAGGTAATCGGGGCATTTGCTTTGTCTGAGCCGGAAGCGGGTTCTGATGCGACGTCTCAAAAGACAACAGCAGAAGATAAAGGAGATTATTATCTTTTAAACGGAATCAAAAACTGGATCACTAACGGTGGAACTGCATCTTATTATGTAGTTATTGCGCAAACTGATCCTGAGAAAAAGCATAAAGGAATTAACGCATTTATCGTAGAAAGAGGATGGGAAGGTTTTGAAGTAGGGGTAAAAGAAGATAAATTGGGAATCAGAGGAAGTGATACGCATTCTTTGATTTTTAACAATGTAAAAGTGCCTAAAGAAAATAGAATCGGTGAAGACGGTTTCGGATTCAACTTTGCTATGGCTGTATTGAACGGGGGTAGAATCGGGATCGCTTCTCAGGCATTGGGAATTGCTTCCGGAGCTTATGAATTAGCCCTTAAATATGCTAAAACAAGAAAAGCTTTCAAAACAGAAATTATCAACCATCAGGCAATTGCTTTCAAATTGGCAGATATGGCAACTCAGATTACAGCGGCAAGAATGCTTTGCTTCAAAGCTGCCTGTGAGAAAGACGCTGGAAAAGATATCTCTGAAAGCGGTGCGATGGCAAAATTATACGCTTCTCAGGTAGCAATGGATACTACCATTGAAGCTGTACAGATCCACGGTGGATATGGTTACGTGAAAGAATATCACGTAGAAAGAATGATGAGAGATGCAAAAATCACTCAGATTTATGAAGGAACTTCTGAGATCCAGAGAATTGTGATCTCGAGAAGTATCGCAAAATAAATATTATATAAACACAGACTACTTATGAAAAAATCTTGGTGGATCGTCCTCGGTACAGTGATATTGCTGATAGGCGTATTGGTATGGTATAAATTCTTCTTTGTTTTCGGAGAAGGAGTAAAATCCGGCTACCTGAATTATGCCATTAAAAAAGGCTATGTTTTCAAAACCTATGAAGGAAAAATCATTCAGGAAGGATTTGGAAAAGGAAATACCGGTACCATTACGAGTTATGAATTTGAATTCTCAGTATCAGACCCTGAAGTTTTCAAACAGTTGGAGACGAATAGCGGAAAAAGCTTTGATCTTCATTATAAGGAATATAAAGGGACACTTCCCTGGAGAGGAAATACGAAGTACATCGTAGATAAAGTAGTAAATATGAAATAATAATAAAAGGCTCTCAATTTTTGAGAGCCTTTTATCTTCACGAACCACAAACTTAAATAAGATAGTATCCTATTTTCTCTGAATTATTTTATAATTAACTGATCTGAATTCGGGAATTGGTCAATAATCTCATTTCCCACCCCAAAATTACCTTTCAGAATGTCTTTTGGATTTCCGCTGATCCAGCTGCTGAGATCGATGGCTTCGTATAAACCATTATTAAAGCCCAGCAAAACGATCAGTTTTTCAGTTCCTATATTTTTGATGTAATGTCCCGCTCCCATTGGAACGTATCCTACATCGCCTTTTTCAAATTCATCTTTTACGAATTGCCCTTCCGCCAGGAATACTCCCATTTCTGCATTTCCCTGAAGGTAATATTGCCATTCATCGGCATTGGGATGCCAGTGCATCTCCCTCAGGCCTCCGGGTTCAATTTCAAAAATACTCCCTGTAATGGTTCTGGCGATATTGAATTCTTTCTGGGTAACCACGCGCTGAAGCCCGCCACCAGGAACTACAATAGGCTGTTGGGCTCCCAGAGGATAACGGTGGGTAGACACCAATGAAACAGCATTTCTTGCAGAAGCAAGACCGGAATGGATGTCCGGAAGCTCACACTGCGCAAAATAGGCTTCTCCCTGATATAATTTTTTCACCTCATCCTCAGTAATTCCCAAATTTTCGGCAGCAATATTCACCGGAACACTGGAGATAAAATCAGTAATACTGAAAGTATGGTCTTCTGAAAAATCCCCGTTATCAAATATTAAAATGAAATGACAACTTTTACTGCTGATGCATTGAAGAACATGTCCGTAACCTCTCGGGAAATACCATACATCACCCGGATTAAAAATATCTACCGATACATTTCCTTCCGGATCGATCACGGTAGTTCTCATCTGTCCTTTTACCACATATCCCCATTCCGCAGCGTTGGCATGCCAGTGAAGTTCACGGATCGCTCCGGGATCCAGATGCATACTTACACCTGCAAGATTTTTTGAAGCATCAAATTCTTTAACAGATACTCCTCTTGTAATACCTCCCGGACCCAATCTGGGTTCTTTTTTTTCAAGCTGATATTTGAAATTCGGAAGTTCTTTGCTCATGATTATTCTGCTTATAGAGTTGATGTTATCGTAAATGTAAGAAGAAGATACCAGTTTGATCTATGAATTTCATTAAAATATTATTAAAAAAATCCATCAGAAAATGATGGATTCAGAAATTTATTTAGAGTTATTGTCAGGAAGGTTTTTGTTTTTCTTATTGTAGGAATAGTATCCTATTCCGGCAATTAAAAATAAAGGCCATAGCGGAAGGATGAAAAGAAAGATGGAAGTGATGACATTCCAGCCGGATGAAATGGCTGCTAAAGATTTCCCGCCAAAAGTGTCAGGCTCCTGGCCGGATCCTGTAGTATCAATAAGCGTAACGGCCACCGTACAGATCGTATTGTCTACATATTGAGTTCCGGTAACTTCTATGTTTTTACTTTCGATATCGCTGATATTTGAGCTTAAGGAATTCATTAAACCTTCAAAATTCTGTATAGGCACTTTAATCTGGAGATCATATACTTTCTGATGGTCTTCAGGATAGGATGGAGGGGTGTTCTTTATAGGTTCAGGAGTGGTGTAGGATAGTTGTTCACTTTTAATATAAGCGTTGTTTTTTGCGGCCTCTTCTTTGATTATTTCTTTTACCGTTTCAGCATTGTCGGCTGTTATAGAAAGATAACCGTTTTTTACCATTTTGTTTTTAGGAGCACTAAGCTCATAGCTGTCATTTTTGGGTGAATCTTTATAAATAATTTTGGTTTCTTTAATTACTTTGGGAGCAGGAACATTAACGACAATTTTTTCGCGCTTCTTATCTGAAGAATCTTTTTTCTCTATTTTTGATTCCAGTTTCGTAGAAGCAATTTTGGTGGATAAAGAATCTACGATTTTTGATGTATTTTCAATGTTCTGTTGTATTTCACCCTTAGCATTTTCAAAATCCTTTATTCTGATATTTGCAGAATCTAAAATTTTATCTGCATTCGCTTGGACAGAATTAATGGTTTCGGATACAGCAGAGGCTGCACTGTCTGCACTTTTTGCAGCGTTTTCCATTTGAGATTGTACCGCTTCACTTTTTTTACACATGATAAAAGTACCTGATATGGCAATCAGTAATATGATCTTTTTCATAACATTAATTTTTTTGATGAAGTAAAAGTAGGGGTGAAGTTCTTGTAATGCTTGTAAAAGAAATGTATGATTTTAGTAAATATTATTGTTTTGAAAATCAACTGATTGTAAATTCATTATAAGGGTTTTTACAAAAAAAACAGTTAAATGTTAAAAATGTTAAAAGAAAATATTCGTTAGAAATATAATAATATTTACCTTTGCTTTTTGAGATTTTTATAATAAAATACGTGTATTTTTGTTTTCATTTTTAATAGTGAGATAATCAGCACTTGTTGATGATGAAATTATATTATTTTAATAGCAAAAAGATAAGCACTGTAATAATGAGTTAAAAAAGAAAAATAATTTTATACCTCTTAATATTAAAAAAAGAAAAAACTATATGAAAAAACAACTACTTTTGATGGGAATATTTCTTATTTCCAATGTTTTTTTAGCACAAACAAGCCGACTTTGGCAGGAAGTGTCTAAAAAAAATACTTCGGAAATCTTTGAAAATAAGACCGGCATTCTTCACCCCAAAATTTATAATCTTGATTTTAATAATTTAAAGAATGTTTTAGCGAAAGTACCCAAAAGATTTGCTGTTAAAGGAAAGTCTGATGTTATTATTTCTTTCCCAAACTCTAATGGCAACCTTGAAAGTTTCAAAATAAGAGAAAACTCAAATTTCGATCCTGAATTAGCCGCAAAATATCCGGATATTAAATCTTATGTTGGTGTAGGTGAAGATGACCCTAGTTCTACTATTTATTTCAGTATTTCACCATTGGGATTATCTTCAATGGAGATTTACGGAAACAAATCAGCGGTTTTTATCGAGCCGTATACTAAAGACCTTTCAACCTATGTCGTTTATAAAAAATCAGACAAAAAAGAGAGTTTAGACAAATTTGAATGCACTGTGCTTGATGTTGCCCAAAAAGGTCTGGATAATGCTAATCTTACCGCACGACCAAATGCTGATGATGGAAAATTAAGAACTTTCAGACTAGCCTTATCTTGTACAGGTGAATATACAACCTATTTCGGAGGAACAATAGCAGGTGCATTGGCAGCAATGAACAATACAATGACTCGTGTAAATGGGGTTTTTGAAAAAGATTTCTCTGCAAGAATGATCATTATTGCAAACAATGATGCTGTAATTTATACTAATGCAGCTACGGATCCTTATTCTCCTTCAGCCCAAATGAATAACTGGAATGCTCAGTTACAAACTGCTTTAACTGCGACGATTGGAGAGGCAAACTACGATATCGGCCATTTATTTGGAGCAACCGGAGGTGGTGGAAATGCGGGTTGTATCGGTTGCGTGTGTACCAACGGATCAAAAGGAAGCGGATATACTTCCCCGGCAAATGGTATTCCATCTGGTGATAGTTTCGATATTGATTATGTTGCCCATGAAATGGGACATCAGTTTGGAGGGAACCATACATTTTCTCATAATATTGAAACATCAGGTGTAAATGTAGAGCCCGGTTCAGGATCTACAATTATGGGGTATGCAGGTATTACCAACCAAGATGTGCAACAACATTCAGATCCTTTTTTCCATGCTATAAGTATTCAGCAGGTTACTAATAATATTAAAACTAAAACCTGTCCGGTAGTTACAAATACCGGAAATACTATTCCTACAGCTGATGCTGGATTAGATTATATCATTCCGAAGGGTACTCCATTTATGCTTACAGGAACGGGCACTGACGCAGATGGAGATGCTCTAACCTATATTTGGGAGCAAATGGATAACGCTGCAGCCGGACAAACCGGAGCAAATTCTGCGGCAACTGCAACAAAAGCTTCTGGGCCTACTTTCAGATCCTGGACTCCACAAACTACTCCTATCAGATATTTTCCAACAATGACTTCAGTATTAGCAGGAGCAACCACCACCCAAGGTTTAGCAATTCCTGTAGAAGCTTTATCAAATGTTGCTAGAACCTATAACTTCAGGTTTACAACTCGTGACAATAGAGCGGGAGGCTCGGGAAACAATTCTGATGATATGGTCGTTACAGTGAATGCAGCTGCAGGTCCGTTTACCGTAACTTCACAAAATACTACCGGAGTTGTTTGGACTGAAGGTCAGTCGTACGCAATTACATGGAATGTTGCCAATACAACGGCGGCACCGGTAAGCGCACCCAATGTAAAAATCCTTTTATCAAAAGACGGTGGTCTTACGTTCCCAATTGTTTTAGTGGCAAGCACTCCTAATAATGGTTCTTATAATTATACTGTTCCGGGCGGCCTTGGCACAATTACCAATAATGCCAGAATTATGGTGAAAGCTACTGACAATATATTTTTTAATGTCAATTTACAAAACTTTACCATCAATTCATCAGTAGTGGTAGTACCTCCTACTAATCCTCCGGTGGTAACAATCCCTACAAGAATATACAAGGGGCTGATGATATATCCCGTGCCTTCCAATGATGGGTATGTTTATATTAAAACTGACTTCCCTAGACAAGTTCCGTTGCGTCCTTACGTTGTTAGTTACGAAATATTTTCAATGGATGGAAAGCTGATTGTTCCTAAAAAGACGAAATATATATTCGATCAGGATCTGCAACAAATTAATTTAAAACATTTACCTACCGAATCCTACATGATTCATGTTTCTGTAGATGGAGAAAAAATTGTTAAGAAATTAATGATGATACCTAAGTAAATCATTCGAATAAATACTATAAAAAAAAACCGTTCATCTGAACGGTTTTTTTATTTTTAATTGAAATTGCTATTAATCCTTATTAAATTCACTGATGAAATGCAGTTTTACATTCGGGAATTTCTCCTGTGTCATGTGGATCGTAAATGAAGAATCTGCCAGGAATACCAATTGGTTATATTTATCCCTTGCCAGGAATCTCTGCTTTAATCTTGCAAATTCTTTAAATTCTTCTGATTTTTCATCGGCCTCTACCCAGCACGCTTTGTGCATCGATAATGGCTCATAAGTACATTTTGCACCATATTCATGCTCCAGACGGTATTGGATTACTTCGTACTGAAGAGCTCCCACTGTTCCGATGATCTTACGGTTGTTCATTTCAAGAGTAAACAGCTGTGCAACGCCTTCATCCATCAGCTGATCGATACCTTTTGCAAGCTGCTTCGCTTTTAACGGATCATTATTGTTGATATAACGGAAATGCTCCGGAGAGAAGCTAGGAACTCCTTTGAAGCTTAATTTTTCACCACCGGTTAACGTATCTCCGATTCTGAAGCTTCCGGTATCGTGTAAACCTACTATATCACCCGGGAAACTTTCGTCAACGACTTCTTTTTTATCTGCAAAGAAAGCATTCGGAGAAGAAAACTTCATCTTTTTGCCTTCTCTTACCAATAAATAATTTTCGTTTCTTTTAAAAGTTCCCGACACAATCTTTACGAATGCCAGTCGGTCTCTGTGCTTAGGGTCCATATTCGCATGGATCTTGAAAACAAATCCTGTGAATTGATTTTCTTCAGGCTTTACAAGACGAGTATCACTCTCTTTAGGCTGCGGCATCGGGGCAATTTCAATAAATGCATCCAATAGCTCACGAACACCAAAATTATTTAATGCAGAACCAAAGAAAACAGGCTGCAAATCACCATTCATATATTCCTCGCGGCTGAATTCCGGATAAACAGACTGTACCAGTTCAAGCTCTTCTCTTAAAGTCTGGGCTGCTTTTTCTCCAATCACCTCATCGATGGAAGGATCATTGATATCGTCGAATTTTACAGTTTCTCCTACTCTCTGCTTCTTTTCCTCCAGGAATAACTGAATGTTGTTTTCCCAGATGTTATAAATTCCCTGAAAATCACTTCCCATCCCGATAGGAATAGAAAGAGGAACCACTCTCAATCCTAATTTCTGTTCAACTTCATCCAACAGATCAAAGGCATCCTTACCTTCACGGTCAAGTTTATTGATGAAAACCAGCATTGGGATATTTCTCATTCGGCAGACCTTAACTAATTTTTCAGTCTGCTCTTCAACTCCTTTTGCAACGTCTATAACAACAATTACAGAGTCAACGGCTGTTAATGTTCTGTACGTATCTTCTGCGAAATCCTTGTGTCCCGGAGTATCAAGGATGTTGATTTTGTGATCTTTATATTCAAAAGCCAAAACGGAGGTTGCTACAGAAATTCCTCTCTGTCTTTCGATCTCCATAAAGTCGGAGGTCGCTCCCTTTTTTATTTTATTCGATTTTACAGCACCCGCTTCCTGAATTGCCCCTCCGAAAAGCAGCAGCTTTTCTGTAAGAGTGGTTTTTCCGGCATCGGGGTGAGAGATAATCCCGAAAGTTTTTCTTTTTTCTATTTCTTTGATTAAATCTGACATATCTTATTTTGAAGTTGCAAAAATCGTGATTTTTTATGAGGATTTCAAATAAAAGTTGTCTTTAGTAGGCAAGCGCCTTGTTCAAAGATTGGTTAAACGAACATTTGCAGTAAAATCACGAGGAGATAGATCAGTCCAAATGCTGTTAAGGCTAAAAAAAACATGGCCATTCTGTCTTTGTTTTGATTCGCTTTGCTGTAAAGCTGGGATTTTTGATCAATATAATAATTGCTGTAAATAAGATGGTCGATGGTAAGTTCAGGGCGGAAAATGTGTATTCCCCTTATAAAATGAGCATACAGCATGTATTTGTTGCTGAGGATGTTGAAATCCAATTTCATAGCAACAATAGCCTGTACGATCAATCCGTTTTGTTTGAGGTTGACTCTTAAATTTCTCTCTGCATATTTTTGATTGGAATAATCCGTGAATACATCTTTTTTATAAAATTTGGTTTCGCCTTTCAACAGGTCTGCATACAAAATGCTGTTCACCATTTCATGCTTCGAATTATAATAGAGAATCCCTTTTTCATTAACGATGATTCTTACAGGAATTGAGGTCCAGTTTTTCCGGTAAAATTTGATTAAACCTGCTGCGATCAGCAATACTAAAATCTGGGTTGCAAGAACTGTGAAAAAAAGTTCTTTATCATTTTCAATATAAAATAAGATGCCTTTTTGATTGATATAATAAAGGGGAAATATAAAAAGTACAGTAAAAATTACCGTAAAAAATAAAAGTGAAGAAATTCTTGCAAGCAACGTGAGCGGCCTGTTAATTTCAGATTCTATACTTTGGAAGTCTTTTTCCATAACTGAATGCGTTTGCTAAAAGAATGAAAAGATCGGGCCATATCAATAAAAAATTAGACATAAACTATTCTTTCTAAGGATTGGGCGGGCTCACGGCGGATAAAATATTTTCAGAAGCTTGTGATTTGTTGTTTGATGAGGATGAAAGATAGAGTTTCCTTATAACAAGTGAGCAGATAAACCTATTATTTGATGATGTGTATAGGCAGGTTCATTTCCCGGATATTGTAATTGTTTTTCTTATCCCTTTCTTGAATGCTTTAAGGCTGGAGGCTTCTATAAGTATTTCCTTTTTTAGTTGCCTGAGGCTTTCAAAAAAATTATCTTTGTTCAATAATTTTTTACAGAAAATACATGGAAAACAGCAGATATCCGAAATTCACGTTTACATGGATCGGCGGTTTGGTTTTATTGGCAGGATTAATGGTTGGAACGATGTCTGTTTCCTTTTTCAGCACTATCTGGAAAATTGCTTTTAAAGAAAACCTGCAGCTTAGAGATTGGTTTTTTATGCTTACCAATGCAGCTGGCTTTGTAACAGCGATTGCTTTTTTTGATTTTATCATTGTACGGCCAACAACCAAGAAAAAGCTTAATTTCAGCTTTTCCCCGACTAATTTTTATACGTATCTGCTTATCTTTCCTATGATGATTGGGATGATGTTTATTGCGGAATTTATTACGGCGCAGATTCCTACTACAGGTCCGTTTTTCGGGAAATATTATGAATTTTTCTCAGAACTGATGAATCAGATTACCTATGATCCTGTACTGATGATTATTATGACCGTAATTATGGCTCCGATTTTTGAAGAGATTATCTTCAGAGGAATCATTCAGAAAGGATTGATGAATAAAGGAGTAGCACCATGGAAAGCCATTATCTATGCCTCTGTTATTTTCGGGTTGGTTCATGGTAACCCCTGGCAGTTTGTAGGCGCTGTTCTGTTGGGTTGTGTGTTAGGCTTGGTCTATTATAAAACAAAATCTTTATTACTGCCAATGCTGCTTCACGGCTTTAATAATCTATGCTCATCATTATTGATTACCTATACTAAAAATGAAAGTTTTTCAGAAGCGTTCAAGGTTTCGGAATGGATCATATTAGCAGTTGGAATTGTACTTTTTTCACTATTCTGCTACCTTTTTACCACAAAATATAAAGTACATTATTCTGAAATTTAATTAAGTATGCGAAAGAAAATTAGAATTGTTTCATTTATGCTGGTCGGGCTTGCGATATTGTTCTCTGTCTGGACTTTTATATCAGTGAAACCCGATTTCATTGAAGCAAAAGTTCCTGGGGAATCTACAATTAATGTAAGTAAAGGAATGTATACCGTTTATTTGATGAACAGCAGTACGGACGACATAGGAAGCAAAAAATATTTTTTCGAATTGAAAGATCAGAAAAATAATGTACTCCAGAAGTTTCCTGATCCGGCCAATACTGACGCGGTGTCTTCAATTAAAAAGATCCGGCAGGACGGGAAGACATATATTGCATATGCTGATTTTACGATAGATGTGGAAGGAGATTATCTTTTACAATCGTATTCGAAAGATGCAGGCGTAAGAGAAATAGCTATAAAAAAAGAAGGTTACTCAGATACGCAGAACGTCAATCTTTATTTAATATCCCTGATCCTTCTTGGGATTTCAATCGTCACTTTTATCATTAGTTTTTTTATAAAAAAATAGTTTACATGGAATTATTAGTAGCCACCCACAACGAACATAAAAAAGAAGAAATTCAGCAGATTCTGGGCAACGATTTTATCGTTAAAAGCCTTACCGATTATAATATTCACGAAGAAATTGTAGAAGACGGCGATTCTTTCAATGCCAATGCTTTGATTAAAGCAAAATACTGTTTCGAAAAAACAGGAATTCCAAGTTTGGGAGACGACAGCGGCTTGGTGGTAGAATCTTTAGACGGAAGACCCGGGATTTTCTCAGCCCGTTATGCAGGAGACCATGATTTTGCTAAAAACATTCAAAAAGTGATCGGCGAAATGGATGGTGTTGAAAACAGAAAGGCCTATTTCATTACGGTTCTGTGTTATTACGATAAAAATGGGGCAAAATATTTTGAAGGCAGAGCCCACGGAAATTTACTGACTGAAAATAAAGGCTTCAAAGGTTTCGGATATGATCCTATTTTCGTTCCTGAAGGATATGAGAAGACTTTCGCAGAAATGAATCCTGAAGATAAGAATAAGATCAGCCACCGTAAGCAGGCATTGGATTTGTTCCTGGATTTCCTGAAAACAGAGGATAAATAAAGAATACGTTCATTTATGGGCGTAATTGATAAAGTTATTCATGGAATTTTAGTTGAGAATCAACCCTAAATTTAAAATCCACGTTTAGATTTTCTGTCGTACATTTGTCAGTATAATAAACTTTTGATTTGAGTACTTATTTAACGATACTAGGCTTTAATTCAGCCATTCCTACAGTGAATACTTCACCCACCGCTCAGCTTTTAGAAATGGAAGAACGTTGCTTCCTGATAGATTGTGGTGAAGGAACTCAGGTACAGCTTAGGAAAGCAAAAGCAAGATTTTCAAAAATCAACCATATTTTTATTTCTCACCTTCATGGAGACCATTGTTTTGGCCTTCCGGGACTTATTGCCTCTTTCCGTCTGTTGGGAAGAGACGTACCGCTGCATGTATACGGTCCGAAAGGAATTAAAAAAATGCTGGATACCATCTTTACCATTACAGAGACCCACCGGGGTTTTGAGGTGATTTATCATGAACTTGATAAAGATTATTCAGAAAAAATCTATGAAGACAGCAGGGTAGAAGTATATACTATTCCTTTGGACCACAGGATTTACTGCAACGGTTATCTTTTTAAAGAAAAACCGAAAGACAGACATCTTAATATGAAAGAAATTTCAAAATACAAAGAAATTGAAACCTGCGATTATCATCATATCAAAGCAGGAAAGGATTTTGTATTAAGTGATGGATATGTCCTTAAAAATGAAATTTTAACGGAAGATCCGGTTCCGCCCGTATCATATGCCTTTTGCAGTGATACCCGTTATCTTGAAACGGTAATTCCGATCATTAAAAATGTAACGGTGTTGTACCACGAATCAACGTTCCTTCATGATTTGAAGGAAATGGCTGATTATACAGGACATACTACCGCACTGGAAGCGGCGATCATTGCCCAAAAAGCAGAAGTTGGAAAGCTGATATTAGGGCATTTTTCTAACCGGTATGCAGATCTGTCTGTATTTACGGATGAAGCAAGAACCGTTTTCCCCAATTCATTTTTACCGAAAGCGTTGGAAAGCGTAAAAATTTAATACCTGTATGCTGAATTTTGAAGATTTAAAGAACTTTTTAGACGAAAAAGCAGATCAGTATAATACGCCTGACTTTATTGTGAATGATCCTTTACAGATTCCGCATCGCTTTTCTTTACAGCAGGATATTGAAATCGCCGGTTTTCTGGCGGCAACCATCTCGTGGGGAAATCGTAAATCGATCATCAATTCTGCGGAAAAAATGCTTGATATCATGGGAAATTCACCCTATGATTTTGTACTGAATTATTCTGAAAAAGATTTGGAGTCCATTCAGGATAAAAGCATTCACCGAACTTTTAACGGTCAGGATTTCGCCTATTTTATCAGGCAGTTCAACCGGATTTATAAAGAACATGAAAGTCTGGAGGCTTTGTTTGCGGTCAGGGATTCAGAAACCAATTTTCATCATGCTATTGAACGGTTCAGGAGTCATTTCTTAGAAGAGGAAAAACACAGGAGCCATAAGCATGTAAGTTCGCCGTATAAAAATTCCTCTGCCAAAAGAATCATTATGTTTCTGCGCTGGATGGTGCGTAAAGATAAACGTGGCGTAGATTTTGGAATCTGGGAAAATATCGATCAGAAATATCTGTCCATTCCTCTGGATGTCCATACAGGAAACATTTCAAGAAAATTAGGATTGATTACAAGGACGCAGAATGATTGGAAAACGGTGGAAGAGCTTGATGTGGCCATCCGGAAATTTGATGAACGGGATCCTGCGAAATATGACTATGCATTATTTGGGTTGGGAGTGACTAAAGAATTATTTTAATCTTGGAACAGAATGAAAAAAGACATCGAAAAAATTGAAGCTTTAGAAAAAATTGCAAATGGGATCACCTGGTGGATTGGTTCTATTCCTTCGTTGATCGTGCATACTATGTTTTTCGCGATTTCATTCCTTCTTCCTATACTGCATATTGTTGAATTTGATAAAATGCTTTTGATTCTTACCACTGTGGTATCATTGGAAGCTATTTATCTGGCTATTTTTATCCAGATGTCTGTAAATAAAAGTCATGAGAAAATAGAAGATATTCAGGAAGATATCGAGGAGATTAGTGAAGATATTGAGGATATCCAGGAAGACATTGAAGAAATCAGTGAAGATATTGAGGAAATCAGTGAGGATATCGAAGAAATTAATGAAGACATTGAAGATATTCAGGAGGATATTGAGGAAATTAACGAAGAAGAAGAGGAAGAAGAACGCAGTGAACGTGCTAAAAATGTAATCCTTAAAAGCAATGTAAACTCCAATAAAAACGAAATAAAAGCTCTGAAAGATATTATTGCACAGCTCAAGGAGGAGATCGATCAGCTGAAAAAAGAATAAAGCAATTTCTACGATAACAAAAGAGACCAGCCATGAGCTGGTCTTTTTTATTCAATACAATCTAAAGTGGCATTCTTATTCTGCATTTAATATTGTAAAATATATAATGATAAACTTTAATAAATACAATTAATATAAGCGATAATGCAATAAATGATTGAGGAAAGGTGAATTTTATGCAATATTTTTGCTACATTTGGGCAAACAGTAATAAAATGTTAAACTATAGATTGAAAAACTACTTTTTCTTTTTAGTATTGCTATTCGTCTCTACTTCTGCATTTTCTCAGAATGCACCAAGAAAGCCCATTAAAGAGAAGTTTACTTCTGCAAGTATGAAAGCCGGAGCGTTTATCAATGTAAATGTACCCCCTTATCCCGCCTCCAACTATACTCCCGAGCAGCTTGTAAAGGATATTTTGATTAATGGCGGAACTACCTGTACCACGGCTAATGTCACCAATGTTACCGTTTCTCCGAACCATCTGGTCGGAAATACGAACCGATTTTGGGGTTATTTCCATAAAGGCACAACTAATTTCCCTTTTGAAGACGGTATTGTTCTGACGACAGGATATGCAAAAGATGCCGGAAATACAGCAATTGGCCAGCTTAGTTCAACGGTAGGTTCAGGAAGTGATGCAGACCTGGTCGCTGCAACCAATCCACCGTATGCACTTCAGGATGCAGTAGCCTTAGAATTTGATTTTGTACCTAACTCTAATCAGGTAAAGTTCAATTATATATTTGCATCTGAGGAATATTCTTCCAATTTTCCTTGTTCAGGATATTCTGATGCATTCGCTCTTTTGCTGAAGAAAGTGGGAGATCCTACTTATACCAATCTTGCGGTTCTTCCTGGAGGTGCAGGTCCAGTGAGCGTAACTAATATTGTCCCTGCCGGGAATGGTTTCAGCTGCGGTCCTATTAATGCTCAATATTTCGGAAGTATGAATACGGCAAATATTGAAACCAATTATAATGCTCGAACCGTTCCATTAACAGCAATTGCTGATGTAATTCCCGGGCAGACCTATCATTTCAAAATGGTATTGGCAGATGCCAGAGATCCCGGCTATGATTCAGCGGTATTTTTAGAAGGCGGTTCTTTCGATGTGGGAATTAGAATTGTAGATGAGAACGGCGTTCTCCTGCCGGATACGATTAATATGTGCGACAATACGCCGCAAACCCTAAAAGCACAGGCGGCTACAATACCGGGAATGACCTATCAGTGGTTTAAGGATGGTGTTGCAATTCCGGGGGCAACGAATGTTAGCTATGTGACTAATCAACCGGGTGTTTATGAAGTTCAAGTGATGATTCCTGGAAATCAGTGTCCGGGATCAGCAATAGTTACGATTGTAGGAGGAACGAGCCCAACAGTTCATGATGCCGTATTAAAGCTATGTTCAACCCCTACACTCACCACTTTTAACCTGGAAGATGCGAAGCCGCTTATCAGTACAACACCAGGTGCGGTTTTCCGTTTTTATACTACTTTAGCCGCTGCACAGGCTCAGAATAATACCAATATAACAGCTTTAACCAACTATAATGGTACTGACGGACAAGTTTTGTATGTCAATGTTTCAAACGGTGCATTTTGTAGCAAAGTAGTCACTTTAACACTGAAAAAAGAAGAAACACCTATTGCCCAGCTTACTGCTCCAAAATTAAAAATATGTCTGGGAGAATCTCTAGTTATCACTGCTGCAGGTGGAGTAACCTACCAATGGAGCGATACTTCTACTACTGCAGGGGTAAGAACGGTGAGTCCCACGCAGAATACCACTTACACTGTATATGCAATAGGAGCACAGGGATGTAAATCTCTGCAGCCTGCGAACATTACGGTTGAAATAGTTCCTGCAATCGTATCTGATCTTAAAGGCGGATTTATTTGCCAGGGCGACCAGATTATTTTAGATGCGGGATCAGGACCCAATTACACTTATATCTGGAATACAGGAGCTACTACCCAGTCTATCAGCACCTCTGAACCTGGAGAATATACGGTGACGATCAGTAACGGTGTCTGCTCAAAAGTATTTAAAACCCAGGTGATCCGTGCGGTGATTCCTGAAATTATAAAAATAGACTATAACTCTAACGGAACGATGATCATTACCGCAAGCAATCCAAGCAACGGAGTTCTGGAATATTCTGTGGATAACGGGCTAACATGGCAGTCTTCGAATATATTTACGAACGTTACTAAAAACAAAGTGATTTCTATCCGTGTTAAAGTGAAAAGTACAAGCTGTATAGGATTCCTGGAATACTTTACATTCGTGATGAAAAATGTAATTACTCCTAATGGAGATAATATCAATGATATTATTGATTTCAGTGGGGTAAGTGATTATAAAGATTTTAAAGGGATTGTTGCTGACCGTTATGGAAGAGAAGTCTTTAAGGCAGAGAAAACAAGACCTTATTGGGATGGATATTTCCAAGGGAAACGTCTGCCTACTGCATCGTATTGGTATCAGGTGACCTATCAGGATCCTGCAAGCAAGCAACTCGCGGTAAAAACAGGGTGGATACTCCTGAAAAATATAGAATAATTTCTGAATGATATTGAAAAGGCTGGCCATGGGTCAGCCTTTTTTTATTGTATTATTGCTCACGGCGGTAAGCGTCAAATACATTTGTTAAGTCTTATTATTCCTGTCATTATGAAGATTTTGAAATGTTTCAGAGGAGCTGAGAATGAAAATAATTTTAAAAACATTGGAATGGATGAGGGTTTTACCTTTATAATTGAGAATAATACAAAAAATGGATTAACTCATTGTTAAGTGAAATTAAAACGCTTTACAAGTACTATTATCATTGATAAATTGCCTCCTTTTTTTTGAATACGTATAGCGGATGTCATATTTTTTTGAGGTTTCATTAATTTTTCACAACAAAGAAAATTGATACTTTAAAATAAATAAGTTTGTATAAGTAATAATGTAAAGCATGTTGAATGGAATTTCAATTGAAAAAAATAGTATTTTTGTTTAAAATAATATAAAATGTTAAATTGGAAGACAGGAAGTTTATTTTTGGCTTTATTTTTGGCTCTTACCGGGAATTTTGCCTTTTCCCAAAATATACAGAGAACAGGAACTCTAAAACAACCTACACCGTCATCTATGAAGGCTGGTGTTTTTATAGATGTAAACACTCCTAACTATCCAGAATCTAATTATAGTGTCACTCAATTGGTAAAAGATGTTCTGATATCCGGAGGAGGATGCTCTACAGCGAATGTTAGCAATGTTACTGTCGCTCCTAACTTGCCAACGAGTGATCAGAACAGAAGTTGGGGCTATTTTAATAAAGGTACAACCAATTTTCCTTTTGATAAAGGGATTGTCCTTACAACCGGATATGCGAGAAAAGCAGGAAATAATTTCCAGAATACTTTAAGTGATCCACTTCCTTCCGGAGGAGATCCAGATCTTGCGGCAGCATTAGGAGTAAATAATACAGATCTGAGAGATGCTACCTATATTGAATTTGATTTTGTGCCTTCTTCTACCGAGATTACATTCAGGTATTTATTTGCTTCCAAAGAATACCAGGGACAGTTTACCTGTAATATTTCAGATGGTTTTGCCCTGTTGCTTAAAAAATCTACCGACCCTACTTATACCAATCTGGCAGTCCTTCCCGGCACTACGGTTCCGGTAAGTGTAACGAATATTATTCCTGCCAACTTACCCTGCGGACCTAAAAATGCCGCCTATTTTGCAGGATTGAACAATCCCCAGATCGAAACCAATTTTGACGGCCGTACTGTTCCTCTTACTGCAAAAGCTACTGTGATTCCGGGGCAGACGTATCATTTTAAAATGGTTCTTGCGGATTATTCGGATGTGAATTTTGATTCAGCCGTATTTCTGGAAGCCGGATCTTTCGATATCGGTGTAAAACTTCTCGATCCAGCGGGTGTGCAGCTTCCTGCTTCGATCAATGTATGTGATAATGCACCACAGACCCTTACAGCTTCTGTACAGGTTCCCGGAGCTACCTATCAGTGGCTGCGTAATAATGTTCCAATCCCCGGGCAAACCAGCGCCAGTTATATTGCTACCCAACCGGGAGTGTATACGGTTCAGGTTTTTATTGCAGGGAATTCCTGTCCCGGAACAGCAAGTATAACCATTGTAGGCGGAACTTCACCTACCGTGCAGAATGCTACATTAACAGCTTGTTATACTGCGGGAAATGCTATATTTAATTTAACAACAGCGCAAGCTTCTATAAGTACAACACCAGGAGCTACATTTTCATATTATGCCAACCAGGCAGATGCCAATGCAGGAAATGCAAATACAATTGCCACACCTACTGCGTATCCCAGTGCGGGAGGACAGACGGTGTATGTTTTGGTTAAAAACGGGTTCTGTTCCAAAGTCGCTCAGCTTCAGTTGGTAAAAGCACCACAGATCACTCCAACCATCGCAACTCCTACAGCACTTACGTGTACTAATTCACAGATCACTTTAAATGCATCTGCTTCTGTTTATCCTGCGGGATCTACTTTCAACTGGACAACAACCGGAGGGAATATCGTTTCGGGAGGCAACACATTGAATCCTGTCATAAATACAGCAGGAACTTATACATTAACAATATCTAATACATACCAGCCTGGAAGCATTACCTGTACTGGAACAGCAAGTGTGACGGTAACAGGAGACAGCGCTCCGCCTGCAACAGGTCTTACAGCAAGTAAAATACAGATCTGTAATGGAGAATCCGTTGTTTTAACGGCTACCGGAGGGGCTGTATATAATTGGGTAGGACTGCCGGGAACCGGAAATACACAAACTGTTTCCCCTACCACAACTACCACTTATACTGTAACTGCAGTAGGAGCCAATGGTTGTGTTTCTCAAAATCCGGCAACGATTACGATTGAGGTTTCACAACCGATAACGGTACAAAATGCAACGTTATTTAAATGTTACCAACCGGGAAATATGACGTATGATCTTACGGCTGCTCAAAGTCAGATCACAGGAGTTGCCGGGGTTACTTTTACCTATTATGTAAATCAGGCAGATGCTAATGCGGGCAATGGCAATTTTATTGCTGTTCCAACTGCTTATTCACCTCCAGCCAATCAAACCATTTATGTATTGGTGAAAAACGGAGGATGCAGCTATGTGGTTTCTCTGCAATTATTGAGAACTGCTGAGACTACCCTTACAATAGCTGCACCACAAACTATTACCTGTACTACCAATCAGATTACCTTAAATGCTTCAGCTTCTGTAATACCGGCAGGCTCTACCATTGCCTGGACGACAACAGGAGGGAATATTGTTTCCGGGGCTAATACCCTGAATCCTGTGGTTAATGCCGGGGGAGTGTATACCTTAAAGGTTACCAATGTATCGCAGCCGGGAAATCTAAGTTGTAGCTATACATCAACGGTCACTGTGACTGAAGATAAAACGCCACCGGTTGCAGGACTTGTTTCATCCCATGTTCAAATCTGTGTGGGAGAATCTGTAACGCTTACTGCTTCCGGAGGAGTGACTTATAACTGGGGTAATGGACTTCCAGGAAATGGAAGCACACAGGTAGTTTCACCTAACACGACGACCGTGTATCAGGTATATGCTGTTGGAGCTAATGGATGTATTTCTACTACTCCTGCAACCGTTACTGTCATTGTAGGACCACCGGTAGCAGGGATTTCTGCCAATCCAACGAAGATATGTGCCGGAGATTCAGTTACCCTTACCGCAACAGGAGGAATTACCTATAGCTGGGTAGGATTGACGGGGAATGGAAATACCCAGGTCGTTTCACCAACGGTAACTACAACATATTCTGTATATGCATTGGGTGGCAACGGATGTAGCTCTGTTAATCCTGCTACCATTACCATTCAGGTAGTTCCTGCCATTGTTTCAACCCTAAAAGATGTGTATGTCTGTGTAGGAGATAAAGGAACGCTTGATGCAGGTGCCGGACCTAATTATACCTATTTATGGAGTACGGGAGCAACCACCCAAACTATAACGACAAGTGTTACAGGGACCTATTCTGTTACCATAAGCAATGGAGTATGTTCTAAAGTATTCACGGCAAAATTATTAAACCCGGATCTTCCTCAGTTTACCAATGTCGTTTACGACAAACATATTCTTACTCTTACGGCAAGTAACCCGACGGGAGGTATTTTAGAATATTCTATAGATGGTGGGGTAACCTGGCAACTTTCTAATATATTTTACAATGTTCTGGATAATACCAATTATAACATGATGGTAAGAGTGAAAGATGCACAATGTAGTACAGCATTAGATTTCTATACATTTGTCATCAGCAATGCCATTACTCCAAATATGGACGGAGCCAATGACACCATAGATTTCTCTGGTATCAGCGGATATAAGAATTTTGCGGCCTCTATTTTTGACCGATATGGTGCTGAACTTTTTAAAGCGGTAAAAGGGGATGCAGTCTGGACAGGCACGATGAAAGGAATAAATCTTCCTACTGCCACTTACTGGTATAGAGTCCAGTGGGAAAATCCTGCCAGCAAAAAGCTTGAGCTGCGTTCCGGTTGGATATTATTGAAAAATAGAAACTAAAAAGTATAAACCTCCTAAATTTAGGAGGTTTCTTTTTTTATATAAAAAACTTAAATATATATGTGATATATTTAAAAAAAAATTAAATTTGTTGAAACAAAAAGTATTATGAGAAGATATCTACCGTTTTTTTTCTTTTTTTTATTCACTTCGACATTTTTACATTCACAAGATATAGACCGTAAGAGACCTCCAAAAGAGAAAATCTCAACACTGTCCAAGAAAGCAGGAGCGTTTATTGATGTTAACACCCCTTCTTATACAGAATCCAGCTACTCAATTACCCAACTGGTAAAAGATGTTTTGATATCATCAGGAACCAATACTTGTGTTACTCCCAATGTATCCAACGTAAAGATTACCCCCAATCATGCAGTAAGCAATGCTGACAGAGCCTGGGGATATTTCAATAAAGCAACAACAAATTTTCCCTTTAAAGATGGAATTGTTCTTTCTACAGGTATTGCAAGAAGAGCCGGAAACAATATTGAAGGTAATTTAAGTGATACCAATGGCGGAGGTACAGATTCCGATCTGGCTCAGGCAACCGGATCTACCGGATATTTAACTGATGCCGTACTGCTGGAATTTGATTTTACCCCTACTACTTCACAGATTAAATTTAACTATATATTAGCCTCTGAAGAATATACAGGTTCATTCCCATGTAATTATGCCGATGCGTTTGCCTTATTGCTCAGACCAACCTCAGGAGGTCCTTATCAGAATATGGCTGTGCTTCCGGGTGGCGCAGGGCCGGTAAGTATTACCAATATCCGTCCGGCAATACCAGGTTCTTGTGGGGCAGCTAACGAACAGTATTTCGGAGGCTATAACACCGCAAATATTGAAACCAATTTTGCTGGAAGAACCGTTCCCCTTACCGCAACGGCTACAGTAACTCCGGGACAGGAATATCATTTTAAAATGGTCGTAGCGGATTATGGTCCCTATGGAAATGACTCATCTTATGATTCTGCTGTATTTTTAGAAGGTGGATCTTTCAATATTGGAGTAGAACTTTTAGATCCTTCCGGAGCTACCCTTCCGGCGGAAATTAATGTGTGCGACAATGTACCTCAGGTTATTACAGCTTCTGTAAGTGATCCTAATCTTTTATACCAGTGGTTTCTTAACGGAAATCCTGTTCCGGGAGCCACCACCAATTCTATTACTGCGGTACAGCCAGGTTCCTATACGATTCAGGTAAGTGTTCCCGGCAATCCTTGTCCGGGTACGGCAACGATACAAATTCATGGGGGAACGACTCCGCAGGCGCAGGATGCTACTTTGCTCCTCTGCAGCACTACGGATATTACAACCTTTGACCTCAGTGATGCGATGCCGTCTATCAGTACAACACCTGGAGCCGTATTTAGATTTTACGTTAATCAGGCTGATGCACTGGCACAGAATGGCAATTATATTCAGACTCCATTAAATTACAATGGAACTGACGGTCAGATATTATATGTGGTTGTTTCAAACGGAGGGTTCTGTAGTAAGCTTATAGAATTAAAACTTTTAAAAGAGGCAACTCCTGTCGCGACCGTAAAAGCTTCCAGAATCAAAATCTGTCCGGGAGAAAGTGTAACATTAACAGCTGATGGAGGTACGACCTATCTGTGGAATAACTTCACAGGTACAGGTAACATACAAACAGTTACTTTATTTCAGACTACAACTTTTACCGTGTATGCTATTGGAGCGAAAGGATGTCAATCTTTAAATCCAGCTAAGATAACGATAGAAGTTACTCCGGAGATTACTTCCCCTCTGGCGGACGTAGAGATGTGTCTCGGAGACCGTGTTACCCTGGATGCGGGTGCGGGTCCAAACTATAAGTATCTATGGAGTACAGGGGCTACTACACAGACGATCAATGTAGATCAGTGGGGTATTTATACGGTGGAGATAGATAATGGTTCTTGTAAAAAAATATTTAGCGTTAAGGTAATGGGAGCAACGACTCCTTTCGTTACCGGCCTTAATTATAACAGTATTAATAAATCACTGACGGTAACTGCAGAAAATCCACCAATGAATAATATTCAGGGAACTCTTGAATAT
>Ga0153980_1000275_pt1 | contig 24519 bp, 22 predicted proteins | sample TSGA064MetaG_FD_104722 | JGI IMG/M metagenome (GOLD analysis project Ga0153980, IMG submission 104722) | Attine ant fungus gardens microbial communities from Georgia, USA - TSGA064 MetaG | ecosystem: Host-associated > Fungi > Mycelium > Unclassified | place: USA: Georgia, Magnolia Springs State... | reverse complement strand
CTTCGTGGTGTTAGTTTACTTGAAACGAAATACCAAATTAATCATTTTCATGAATATACATGGTATAAGAATTTAAAAATATTGCTTAAACAACAAGACTTCCAAACAAATCCGGAAGCCTTGAGTAATTTTCTATGTAAAAATTGAAAATACCGTAAATAAATCAGCCAATAAAAGTTTTTTCAGCCTATTTTATGATGATTGGGTATCCTTCCGATTTCGGTTGATAAAATAATACACCGGAAGCCCAAGTAAAACCATTACGAATCCCGGCCATGTATACTGCTGCTTATAGATTAAAAGCAAAATACAGAATACTGAACCTATCACTAAATAAATGATTGGAGTTATAGGATAAAGCCACGTTTTGTAAGGTCTTTCAAGATCCGGTTGTTTTACCCGTAAATAGATCACTCCAAAAACGGTAATCATGTAAAATAAAACAATTACAAAAGAGATCATGTCTAACAGGTTCCCATACTGTCCGCTCAAACATAAGAGAGAAGCCCAGACTCCCTGCATCCATAAAGCATTTCCGGGTACTTCATTCTTGTTGTTATCCACAGCTGCTTTAAAAAACATTCCGTCTTTTGCCATGGTCTGAAAAACTCTTGCACCAGCCAGGATCAATCCGTTATTGCATCCAAATGTAGAAACCATTACCAGTAAAGCAATAATGATCGTTCCGGCACTTCCGAAAATATTCTGTGATGCTGCTACCGCTACCCTGTCATTCGTGGCAAAGGCGATAGAATCTCTATCGAGTGCATTAAGATAAATATAATTCACTGCGATATACAAAATCATTACCGCAGAGGTTCCGTAGATCATAGCCTTTACCACATTTTTCTTGGGATTATCTATTTCTCCGGAAACGAAAGTCACACTTTCCCAGGCCACGGAACTGAAAACAGAACCTACCATCGCCGCCGCAATTCCTCCCAGTAAAGTCATGCCGCCAATCGGCTCCCAGCCTTCTTTAAGAAAATTGCCGGTGATATCTTTTTTAAGGTTATTAAATGATTCAAAACCTAAACTGAAATTTTCAGCCAGATGAGAACTTTCCACCAAAATAAATCCCGCCGCTATTAATCCCAGCAATGCAACAATTTTTGACCCTGTAAATATATTCTGCAAAATTTTTCCGCTTTGCACTCCTCTCGTATTGATGTAGGTCAGCAGAAGAATAATAGCAATGGCTAAAATCTGTATCCATGTAATTTTAAATTCACCACTCTGGAAAATGGGAGCAGCATCATTAAGTGCCGGAAACAGATAGGCTGTAAATTTTCCGAAAGCCATCGCAACGGCGGCAATCGTTCCGGTCTGTATCACCGTAAATAATCCCCATCCGTACAAGAATCCCATCTTTCTGCCGAAGATCTCCTTAAGATAGGTATATTGCCCTCCAGCTTTAGGAAAAAGAGCAGAGAGCTCTCCATAACTGATCGCAGCAGCAACCGTCATAATCCCTGTAATTACCCAAACGATGATCAGCCAGAATCCAGAACCCAGGTTCCGCATCATATCGGCACTTACAATAAAGATTCCGCTTCCTATCATGGAGCCCATTACGAGCATGATGGCGTCCCAAAGTTTTAATTTTTTTTGCATAGTAACGTATAGGCGTCAAATATAAACAAATATGCATTCGGTTTCGATTATTGTTTAAAATTTAGCAATACACCTGTTTTTTATCAAGTTTTTAACGATTTATGATTCAAATTTTATTAGTACTTTTGAAAAAAATATTAAAAATGAAATTCAAGGCTATATTATTTGCAGCAGCGGTAAGTGTTTCCACTTTAGCTTTTGCACAGGAGACATCCCAGAAAAAGTTTGGACCACCGGCAGGAAATGCTTTGGTAGGTGATGCTTATGGAGCCGGAGTAGCTTCTACTGTTGAAAGTAAAGCAATCTCTGTTGAAAAATTAAGCAAGAAGCTTAAAAAAGACAACAAGAAAGTTGAGAATGTAGCGATCAAAGGAAAAGTTATTGATGTTTGTGACAAAAAAGGATGCTGGTTGACGATACAGACTGAAGATGATTCTCAGCTTTTCGTGAAAATGAAAGATTACGCATTTTTCGTACCTACTGCCCTAAAAGGTAAAACCGTAGTACTGGATGGAAGCGCTGAAAGAAAAGTAACTTCTGTAGACGAGCAAAAGCACTATGCTGAGGATGCTAAAAAACCTCAATCTGAAATCGACGCGATTACAAAACCTAAAGAAGAAATCAGATTCGTAGCCAACGGAATTAAAGTAGTTAATTAATACAAATTGTCATCGGATCAGAGCAAGCAGTTTCTCAAGATTTCTGCGCTCCCGAAATGACAATATTTTATACAAAAAAAAGCGGAACAAAATGTTCCGCTTTTTTAATTAATCTTCTATCATAAATTCTACCACAGCATCCAGTTTCGGATATTTTGTGGAAGAAATAAATTTCTTTCCGGTGCAGTCTATTTCCAGCCACCCTTTTCTTTTTTTCACATCGCCCACTTCCATTACAAAAGGTACAAATGATATTTCGTCTTTTCCTTCCTCTATCATTTCCCGGTACTGAACGGCGACGTCCAAAATACATTCATGATCAGTGTTCAGTTTTACATTCCGGTAAATAATATCATAGTGCGTTTCCTGATTTTCCGGAATCTCAAGATAAGTCTCCCAACCCGTAATATCGGAGTTCAATTCCGCGATTGATTGTAGTGCATAATACAAGGCAACTGTATAATATTTTCTTGTTCCTTTTCTGGTATAATCATCTATGAAATGTCCGCCTTCAAATAAGATGGTAGGCATACCCGCTTTAATAAAATTGTCGCCTGTTGAGTTGGGGTAAAATTCATCCGAATATCTTCCGATCTGATTAGGGATCATATCTTTCAAATGGTTGTAAACAGCAGCGATTACAGCCATACATTTTTTACGGTTATCTGTAATGGTACGTTCTACATTTTCTGAAGGTGCCAGAAAAGAAAGAGTAGCGGGGTGAATTCCGTCTGTTGTGAAAATAGTTCTCTGCTCATGTAAATTAAGAGCGTAATCATATTTCTTGGAACCTACTGCTGATTTAAGAAATTTAATCTCTTTGCTGGACTCATTATGAAAGTCTCTGTTCAGATCAATATCTGCAGCATTCAACCTCGTCCATTTTTCCGAGCCGTCAGGATTAAGCATAAAAATAAAATCCAGTTGGATCTTACTGAATAATTCATCCCTCATTTCAGGATCCTTATCCAGGCTTAACAATAAATCCAACATTGCATGTGTTGCGTTGGATTCGTTCCCGTGCATTTGGGACCATGCAAGAATATGAATGGAACCCGTTCCTATGCTTAGCTTATAAATGGGCTTGTCTAAATAGGAAGTTCCGATTTCCTGAATCTGATCCGCGAGATTGGCCTGTAGGTAGGAAAATAATTTTTCAGGAGAAATATACCGGTTTGGAAAGTTAGGGTGTGCAGTGTATAACTGTTCAAAATTCATTGTGCAATAATTTACAAGAGTCAAATTTAACCATTTTTGAGCAAAAAATAAAATTAACATTTGTAATTAGTTTAAACAATGTAAATAGTCATTTTGTCTGTTAATAACTTTGTGGATTGCCAATAATTCAATACAATATTATCAATTTACTAAAAGTGAGCATGTTACAATTTTTATCTCAATGAATATATTAAATATACTTTAAGTTCGTAAAACCCTGTTTATCAACAAATGGGTGTAATTTTATTAAACAGAATTAACTGTGGAAAACTATTTGATTTATACGTGTACACAAATGTAAATTGTTAATTACTTCAAAATATGCTTTAAAATTCTCTTTTTTAAAAGCTTCTAAAAGATAGCGTAACTGATCAAAAAAAATTATAGTATAGTAGATGATATTTATTCTTCTATTCTTTATAAAACAGGTCTATATAGACGTTTAAGGAAATAAATTACAGTTTACAAATGCATATTCTACTGGATATCCCCGTAAAGAGGGCATCTACTACTCTATTTGTTAAATTTAAGCCAATATAATGATGTAAACAACTTCTAACAGGCATTTTATCCGCAATATACTTCTCTGAAATATTCGTTATTTCATTTATCTCATCCAATACTTTAAGTTGTAATTTACAAGATGCGCATTGTGGATAATTTGTGCAGTAAAAATTGAGGTATATTAACCAATAAGAAATATATAATTGTTTATCAGCATCTTACATATGTTTACATATGTATATTCAATAAAACGATTATTGTTTACATTTGTAGTTTGCAATTGTAAACATTATTTTTTACATTTGTAACACAAATAAAAATTATTTTTATGAGTTTAAACGAAAGGATTTCAAAAGTAATAGAGTATTCTAAGCTCACTCCTTCAGAATTTGCAGATGAAATTGATGTGCAGCGTTCTTCTATTTCTCATATTACTTCAGGAAGGAACAAGCCTTCATTAGAGTTTATCATAAAAATAAAATCCAGTTTTCCTGAAATTTTATGGGACTGGCTGGTTACCGGCGAAGGCGAAATGCTGAAGCAGGATCTTCCGGAAGTGAATGAAATTCCAGCAGACGAAGAAGAAAAGAGTAAGCCAACTTCCCTCCCCGATTTATTTACGATGATGAATACGGATGACGATTTTGGTACCGAAGAAACGGAAATTGACACCCCAAAACAGACCGCTGGAGAATCATTTATTCCGCATCAAAGTCTTAGTCAGGAAAAAATATCCGATTCTCAGCGATTAGAGAAATCGAATGAGCAAATTATAAGTGAAGTTATTGGTAATCAGACCCATAAGATAAAACGTATCGTATTATTCTATGAAAACGGAAAATTTGAAAGTTTTGAGCCTTAAACAATAAACAGATAAAAAAAATAGTGGATAAAAATCATAAATTATACTTCATAACCAAATTTGCTTTTCATGATTTATGGATCAATTTATCTAACATCGGGATTTTAAAATCTATTCCATTCTCTAAATTATTTTATATTTTCCAGGGGTTTAAGCTTTACTATTGAACCGAAATTGTCAGTTAGTTTTCACAACTATTTTATATTTCCAAACAAGAAACAGCAGAAAATATCCTAAGAATTTCACTCTATTTTAGAACTAATAATCGCTTCTATTTCTTTAAATTTTAAATCAAAACTATGAAAAAGTGAACTTAGAAAATAACTATTTCAAGCCATTTTTTCAATACTTAAATCTACTTTTTAAGAGGTTGTCGGTTCAAATATATAGCTGAAATTTCCGTCAAATTTTCTATATTATTTTATAATTTTAGTGAAATTTTATAGTGAAAACCGCTTAAAATGTCACTACAATTTGAGGCTGATAATAGTATTTCTATTCCAATTATTCCGTAAAATATCAAGTAAAATCAATCAGAAATGAAGTAGAAAAAACAATTATTTCAGTCTATTCAATGAAGGTTTTGAACATTGACAAGCATAGCAATATCACAAAAAAACAATACAGATTCAAGTCTGATTTAAGTAAAAGGTTACTATAAATTTTGATTTAAATCTTATATTTTTAAAGAATAAAAACTGAATAATATGATTGAAATTCTACAATATTTGAGGGCTAATTACGACGATAATTCTACTTTATAACCTGCAATTTTAATGTCTGCTTACTGACAAAAATAATACAGAAAAATAGAAATATTGCTCACTTTTAAGAAGTAATTAAGCGGGAAATTATTGCTAAGAATTCAAAAATAATACTGATTTTCTTACCTGAATTTACCTAAGGATTTGATGAAATATTCACCGTAATTTTGATTGAAATCTTATCTTTTTTTAATTAAGATATTATGAAAATTAAGTCGTAATTTTATGTTATTCAAAGCTTGATTAACATCTTTAATTTTTTGGAACAGGTAATAAAAAACGCCTCACCTAATAAGTGAAGCGTTGTATATGGTAAGGTTCAAAACTATTTGTTTTTTCTTCTTTCAAGCTCTTTTTTAATCAATCCAAGCTCTCTTCCTGTCTGTCCTGCTACCGAAGTGTTTTCCTGGGCTCTTCTGGTAAGATAAGGCACTACGTCTTTCACAGGGCCGTATGGAAGATATTTAGCCACATTATAGCCTTTATCAGATAAATAGAAGCTGATGTTATCACTCATCCCATAAAGCTGCCCAAAATAGATATGTGAATTATCATTTTCCAATGATTTTGCCTTCATTTTGTCCATAATCAGTTCTGAAGAGATCTCATTGTGCGTTCCAAAAAAGGCTGAAACTTTGTCTAAATGGTTCATCACAAAGTCAATTCCTGCATTATAGTTTTTGTCCGAAGCGTCTTTAGTAGGCTGGATAGGATCCGGATATCCCTTTTCTGCCGCTCTCGCTCTTTCTTTCTCCATATAAGCGCCACGAACGATCTTATATCCTATGAAATAATTCTTTTCTCTCGCTCTCTGAAGGTTGGCTTCCATATATTCCAGTCTTCCTGTTCTGTACATTTGAATGGTATTCCAAACGATCGGTTTTTCCCGGTTATATTTCTCCATCATTTCTTCACAAAGATGATCTGCAGCGTCCTGCATCCAAGTTTCCTCAGCATCTACCATTACTTTTTTGTCATTTTCATGGCACAATCTGCATACTTCATCAAATCTTTTTACGACTCTTTCCCACTCTTCTTTTTGGCTTGTCGTTAGCTCCGCCTTTTTTCCAACCGCTTCATATAAGTCGATTCTTCCAAATGCTGTAGGCTTAAATACAATAAACGGAATCGCCGGATTTCCAATAGAAAACCTTATGATATCTTTAATTTCATTGCAGACAGCATCAAAAGTGGCTTCATCCTCCTTTCCTTCTATGGAATAATCGAAAATACTTCCTACTCCTCTTTTAAAGAGCTGTTTTACTACTTTCATACTTTCTTCACGCGTTTCACCACCGCAAAATTGTGCAAACAAAGTGCTTTTTACAATTCCAGTAACGAAAGGGAAGTCATTATGTACCGTAAAATTAAGGATAGAGGTTCCAAGACTTGTAAGAGCGGGCTGTTCGATCATTTTGAACATCCAGTACGCCTTTTTCAATTGTGCATCTGACTTGTCTGCAAATGCAATTTTAGTATCGTTAAAAATGGGCATTCCTTTTTATTAAATTTAGTTCTGCAAATGTAATAATAACCTAAGCTTTTTTAAAGAAATTTCTCTACAATTTACCTTCCAGACCATTTAAAAGCATTGCAATAATTCCTACAAAAACCCAAAAACGTAAGATATTGAGGGTCAAAAATTTGCTTTTTCGCGAAGAATTTAAAAGAAGATAGATGCAAAAGATCATCATCAGCAAACCACTGGCGAAATAATAGGCCATAAAACCTGAAATTCCGGTCCGAAGAATCAGCTTCATGGAAACAGCCATGGTAACGACTAGTAAAGAAATAATGATAATATTGGTATTTCTACTTTTAAAATAATTGGGAATGGTAATGTAGCCAAAGGCCTTATCCACACTTTTGGTAAGGGTATCTTTTACAATATCAATGCATAAAAGAATAAGGAAAAGGAAAATAGCCATTAAAAGCACCTTTTTGGAGAACCTCTCATAATATACCATCATTCCGAAAAATGGATATAAGGTTAAACTTACAAAGGTTAGATTATTAACGATCAGAATACGGCTTAATTTATGGCTGTACAGCCACATAAAAAACTGGTAAACCACAAAAAAGGCGAAAACTCTATGGGAAATCATCCAGGCTACGCCTAAAGAAATAACACTTAAAGCCAGGTAAGCATATAAAAAGTACTTCTGTTTGATAAAACTTTGAATCCTTGTTCTGAAAGGCTTAACGATATGATCTTTTTCCAGATCATAGAACTGATTGATGATTCCTCCGGCAAGAATTGTGAGTACGGTACAGAAAATAATGCCATGAACTTTAAAATCAAAGACGAATTTTCTGAACGTTTCATCCTGATTAAACAGGAAAAAAGTGGAAACATAGAGTGCAAAAGTGAGCAGTAAGGCCACAGAAACCCTTGCTCCCAGAAGAAATCCCACGAATTGTGAAAATCTGTAATATAGAGATTTGGATATATAATTTTTCTGTTGGAAAGTTTCTTTTTCAGAATTCATTCCAACGTAATTAAAATCTGTAAATCACTTCTTTTTGGAAGCCTTCAAGCATTTTTTCAGCTTTTTCATAGTCTTTGGTAAATCCTAAAATATAGCCGCCACCGCCACTTCCGCAGAGTTTTAAATAGTAAGCATTGGAATCCAGCCCTTTTTTCCAGATATTAAAAATGCTCTCCGGGATCATCGGACGGAAATGTTCGTATGCCCAGTAAGAAAGCTTCTTTAAGTTTCTAAAGAAAGGCGTCATGTCTTTTTTAAGGAAAGACTCTATACACGCATTATTATAGCGGATAAATTCTTCTTTAAGCGTTTTTCTAAACCCTTCAGTCTTCATTTTTTCAAAGAAAATCTGAATCATTGGCCCAGTTTCTCCGGACATTCCGGAATCAATAAGGAAAATAGCACCCTTGCCTTTTTCTCCATCAGGAATAGAAACCCTGTCGAGGTTCTCTTTATTTTCGATAAGAATAGGAAGGTTCATATAGCAAATTAAAGGATCCATTCCTGAGCTTTTTCCATGGAAATAGCTTTCCATTTCTCCAAAAACGGCTTTTAATTTCTTTAAATTTTCTTTTGAAATATTTTCAGGATCAAGTTTATTGATGGAATATTTTTCAAAAATAGCAGCTACCAAAGCTCCTGAACTTCCCACTCCATATCCCTGCGGAATATTGGAATCAAAGAAAAGTCCTTTTGAAATATCACTTTTAAAACTTTCAATATCTAATTTGAAATCGTCAGAAAGATCCAATCCTAATAAATAATCGGAGTATTTCTGTAAATGTTGGTTTGATTTAAGCTCAAATTCAGGACCTAGATCCGAGAATTTTAAGGTTCCTTTATAAAAACTGTAAGGAACAACAAGTCCCTGGGAATCTTCTATCATCCCATATTCTCCAAACAGAATTATTTTTGCGTAAAATAGAGGGTTCGTCATTTTGACAATAAATCTTTTTGCAAAGTTAAAATTATTCGCGTGAATATAAGCAAAATCCAAGCCGAATTATATCTATTCTATAGTATATCGCTTACCGCTTCTCCTAAGCTTGAGTAAAGGTATGAAAAAAGACGTTAAAAATAACGTCTTTTTGTATTATAAAGTATCTCTGTCTTTCAGCATATTGACTTTAAGAAATCGGATGAGGACGAGTCCTGTTGCGAAGAATAAAGTCATGGAAAGGGCTGCAATACGCATGTTGTTAAAATGCTCAATCAATGTTGCAAAGATGAAGGTTCCAATGATAATGGCTATTTTTTCCAATACATCATAGAAACTGAAGTATGTTGTATTTTCCATTGAATTTTCCGGCAATAGTTTGGAATAAGTGGATCTGGACATCGCCTGAAGACCTCCCATAACCAATCCTACTACTGCTGCCACTCCATAGAACTGATATTCAACCGTTGGATTTTCTTTATTTAAGAAGAATGCCCACAGACAAGCTACAATCCATAGAACAATCGCAATAGAGATTACATTCTTGTTTCCGATTTTTCTTGATAGTCTGGAAAATATAACGGCTCCGATAATGGCTTCAATCTGAATTACTAAAAGTGTTCCTATCAGTTTATCCTGAGCAAGATTGATTTCACTTTTCCCGAATAAAGTAGCCATCAGGAAGATCGTCTGCATCCCAACACTGTAGAAAAAGAAGCTGGAAAGGAAAAATTTCAGATTTTTATCTTTAAATAATTCTCCACCTACTTTGAACAGTTCATGGAAACTTTCTTTTGCAATATCTTTATAGAAGCTTAGGTTATCTTTTAAAACTTCAAAGAAACCGCCCTGCTCTTCATGCTTTTTAAAGATGTTTTTATAGTTTAACAGGACCAGATCTTTAGGTAATTTTTCTTTAACATCGCCAAACTGAGGAAGGTGTTTGAAGGTATATTGTGAAAATCCGAACCACCAGGCTCCTGTAAGCAGGAAGCTGATTCTTGTAAAGATCAGCTGTTGTGCCGCTCCTTTAGCAAAAACCTGAATAAGCACAAGGCAAATCACCACCAATACCACTGAACCGATATATCCGTAAACATATCCTTTGGCCGAAAGGGCATCCTGTTTATCGCGTGTTGCAATATCGGGAAGAAATGAGTTGTAAAATACGAGACTTCCCCAGAATCCTACACTGGCTGTGATACTGAACAGAAGGCCCAGAAAGACATTATGCATCCCGGTAAACATTGCCAGTCCCATACATGAAGTTGCCCCCAGGTAACAGAAAAACTGCAGGAAAGATTTTTTATTTCCGATTGTATCTGCTAAAGAAGATAAAAACGGGGAAAGCAGCACTACAATGAAAAACGATATCGTTAAAGAATAACCGTACACTGCATCGGGCTGGTATTCATTCCCGAAAATCTTGATCATATGCCGTACCGGAACATCGATCCATTTTTTGGTTTCCGCTACATATTCCTTTTTATCATATGCTGTGGTCAGAATAGAATAATAAATTGGAAAGATAGTAGAGGTAATAACCAAAGAGTAAACAGAGTTCGCCCAGTCATACACTGCCCAGGCTTTCATAATCTTTGGATTATTTTTTATGTTTTGAGTTTCTTGATTCTCAATTTCAGACATTTCAAATAAATATTAGTAGCACAAAAATATAAAAACCGCTGAATATTCGGCGGTTTTTATATTAAATTAAATTTATAGTTACATATTTTCAATAACAATGGCTGAAGCACCGCCTCCACCGTTGCAAATTGCGGCTGCACCATATTTTGCATTGTTCTGCTTTAATACGTTGATCAGCGTTACAATGATTCTTGATCCTGAGCTTCCCAGCGGGTGTCCTAATGCTACAGCACCACCGTTTACATTTACTTTTGAAGCGTCTAATCCTAGGATTTTATTGTTAGCCAGACCTACAACAGAGAATGCTTCGTTGAATTCAAAGAAATCAATATCAGAAATCTGCAATCCTGCCTTTTTCAGGGCGATAGGAAGTGCTTTTGCCGGCGCCGTCGTGAAGTTTTCAGGTTCCTGTGCTGCGTCTGCATAAGAGACGATTCTTGCTAAAGGCTTAAGGCCTAATTCTTCCATTTTTTCTTTAGAAACAAGGATCAAAGCGGAAGCACCGTCATTTAAAGTGGATGCATTGGCAGCTGTAACAGTTCCTTCTTCTTTCTTGAATACGGTTGGAAGTGTAGGAAGCCTGTCAAAATTAACTGCTTTATATTCTTCATCTTCTGCAAAAATTACAGGTTCTCCTTTTCTCTGAGGAATTGAAACGGGTACGATTTCTTCATTAAATTTCCCTTCACTCCATGCTTTTGCTGATCTTTTATAAGATTCAATCGCAAAATTGTCCTGATCTTCTCTTGTAATGCTGTAGTCTGCTGCACATTTTTCTGCACAAACTCCCATATGAACTTTGTTGTAAACGTCTGTAAGACCGTCCAGCACCATTCCGTCCAACATTTTAATATCTCCTAATTTGGTCGCTACTCTTGCGTTGTAGTAATGAGGAACCATAGACATGTTCTCCATTCCTCCTGCAACGATTACTTCTGCATCGCCTGCTTTGATAGCCTGCGCAGCCATTGTTACAGCCTTCATTCCTGATGCACAAACTTTATTGACTGTAGTTGATGGTGTTTCAATAGATAAACCTGCTCCTAATGCAGCCTGACGGGCAGGTGCCTGGCCTTCTCCAGCCTGTAATACGTTCCCCATATAGATTTCCTGAACGTTTTTAGGGTCTAAGCCGATTTTATCTAATGCTCCTTTTACAGCAATAGATCCCAGCTTTGTAGCCGGAACCGTTGATAAACTTCCTAAAAAACTCCCCATTGGAGTTCTAACTGCAGAAACGATGAATACTTCTTTCATGTGTATGATATTTATTTTTTAGTCAAATGCAGCCTTTCGGCTTCATTCTTTAATACTTTTATTTTACTTTAATTAATATAAAATGATACTGGTCATTCTCAATTTTATTCTCGATTTTCAGGTACCGATCCTGGGTAGCCACAATCTTATTACTGAAAACATCCCCTACTTTTATACGGTTATCCTGTTGATTATTATTTTCAATGACAATCGATTTATAATTGCAGTCATCAATAAAAACCATTGTTGATTTCACAAAATCTTTTCCGTCATTATAATATTCAGTCTGAACATTATCTTTAACGGTCATATACCAAAGATTTTTTGGATAATTGGAGCGTAAAAATGTTCCTTCCTTGATATTACTGCATTTAGGAGGATTATCTACAGGTTTTTGCTGTACTCCTTCTTTTTTCTTGGTATCAGTTTCTTTTTTCTGAGCATGTATCTGAAAAATGCCCAAAAACAATACAACAACGGAAATGGTCTTTATCCCCTTCATATTGATATCTCTTATTTATTTTTTATTTTATTTCCCGGTAAAATCATCAGAATCGCGCCTAAAAATTCAACGGCCCAGCCCCATTTTAGCTTTACAACTCCGGCAAAGGTTTCTCTCCAGGATTTAAACGGTACAAAGCTGAAGTATTCTAATGACTGCATTTTAACCGCGAATAAAGTGAAAGCGAACAAAAGAATCAGTAATATGCCAAAAGTTCTTACCACTTTGGCACTGCTATTTATCAGTCCAAACGCTGCACATACCGAAAGAATCCAGCATGTAATCGCCAGATAGTGATCTAGCTTCCAATAATTCCAATTCCCAATAATAGGAACATGAACCAGGGGTAGAAAGCTCCCTGCCACCACTAATAACAATCCTAATAATTGAATATTTTTCATATTTCTTAAAGAGCCAAAATACAAAAAAAAACACACTTTACAGAAGTGTGTTTTAAAAACAAATTATTGGCGTACAAACATTTGTTAGTGTAAAAAAAATATATTAAAATTATTTATTTCGCAATAAAAAACATTTTTTATTATTTAATTAAAAATCAATATTAGCTATTTCTATCCCGATTTGTAAACCATATCTCTTCTTCAGGATGGCATCACTGTTAAACGCTGGGGTAAAATCTTTTTGAATGAATATATTAAATCCACCATATCCCACTCCGAACTTTCCTCCAAAGACAAAGTTATTTAAACCCTGTTTTACCCTTTCACGCTCTACAATCCTTCTGGAATCTTCATTTGAAAACCTATTATAAATGGTACTGAACAGCCTGGTCCCTCCATACACACCGGCAACTATAGAGAACTGGCTTTTTCTGTTATCCAGATATTTCACTCCGTCTACCACTTTATATTCAGGGTTCAGAACAAATCTCACATCCAGAGGAATCATAAGGTAAGAGTTGTTAAGGTATGTTTTCCTCAAATTTCCTCTTGAGAAATCATCTACGACAAGCTTTTGATTTTCCTGAGCGAAAACTTTATCATATTTAGGGGTGAACCTGTCTGAACGGAATCCCAGTCCGATACGGTAAAAAAACGGACTTGTGAATCCTCCCAATTGGTTTTCATATCTCAAGGTCGTATTGGTTGAATTGATGATCGTATTTTTCACATCTGAATCCTGGTTGTAAAATTTAAAAGGATCATCTTTTGAAGTCAGATTCGCTCCTGTTAAGCTTACGGAAAGCTGCCATGACTGCAGATAATCCTTAACCGTTTTCTTTCTGCTGTCGAGTTTTAATTTTACGCCATCCGTTCCCAGCTGCATCTCATTTTTGCGCCACAATACACTGTCACGTCTTCCTAATACAGCATTTTTCACCATTTCTTTAGTGGCATTTTCCAACTCATTTTGCTGGGCATCTACTTTATCGTTGATGTTTTGCTGGTATCTCGTTGCAATTTCTGCTCTCTTGCTTTGCTTTTCTTCGGAGGTAATTTTCTTTTCCTGAAACATTTTATCAACGTTATCAAGCTCCTCATTCATCTTTGATTTTTCTGAAACCACAATGCTGTCAATCTTTTGAGAATAAGATTTCATGTGGCTGTTTTCCTGTGCAAAGCTGTATGAAAAAGCCATTACAGCGGTCATTAAGGCAATTTTCGTTTTCATATTTTAGATTAATTTTTAGACAATATTATCCCACAACTCATTTTTCAGAGCAGTATTTTTTTATGTAAAAGGTTAAAAGATTATTTGGTTTCCTGATCGGAAAAGACAGTCACACCGAGTATTTTTAAAGAATTGGGGCTTTTGAATTTAATTTTCGTAGCATCCAGCACTCCGAATTTGCCCTGCCCACCTTTATTTTCTTCACGGGTTCTGTCAAATTCTCTTCCCAGCAGCAATTCGTCAGCTTTTATATAATTTGCTTTATTTTTTGCTGCAATCACAGGTTTTTCAACGCTGTTAGCAACCGTGGAATTTATAGCAGGAACAGCGATCACATTATTTTTGATGATAATTTCTTCTTTTGCTAAATGCTGGACATTTGGTATCACATGATCCTCAGAAACGGCAGATATTTCTTTACCGGTTTTGATTTTATTAATTTTATTTCCCTTGAGAACCGCTACCTCAGCATGTTGAGCCTGATCGGTATTTGAATCGACGATTTCAACGGTTGGCTGGGGTTCTGCAAGAGCATTTGGCATTTCAGCTATTGCCATTACCGCTTTATCCTCAGTTTTATTTGAATTAAAATAAAAGAAAGCGCCAAAAGAAATCAAAAGCAATATGGCGGCGGCGTATTTCCAGCCCTGGAACGGTTTTTTAATGTCTGAAGCGGGAACTTTGTCCAGTTCAGCTTCCATTCTGTCCCAAAGATCATCAGAAGGCTTTATTTCAAGCTTTTCGTAATCAGATCTTACTTGTTTCAATATTTCTTTTTTCATTTTCTTTTGTTTTAAAAAATTCGGCAAGCCATTTTTTCGCTTTACTCAACTGACTTTTGCTGGTCCCTTCCGAAATATTGAGAATTTCGGCAATCTCATGATGTTTTTTTTCTTCAAAAACATATAAATTAAAAATCAGCCTATATCCTACCGGCATCTGAGAAAATATTTCTTCAATATTAATTTCGCCAAGCTGCTCTTCACCATCTTCCTCAGAGTAATCATCTGCAATTTCAATATCCATGTAGAGAATATTTTTATTTTTCCGGACAAAGCTTATAGCATCATTAACGACAATTTTTCTGAGCCAAAACGGAAAACTTTTCCATTCTCTGCATTCATCAAGTTTGGTAAAACATTTCATAAATGCATTTAAAAGAATATCTTCTGCATCATGAATATTGTTTGTATAAGAGTTTGCAATGGCAAGCATTTTTGCTGAAAACAGATCGTAAAGCGCTTTCTGAGCCCTACGGTCCTTTTTTTTAGCCAGCATAAAATTCTCTTCTAAAGTCTTCATGTATGAGTTTCTATATATAAGACGGGATCTGTAATAAATGGTTGCCTGAAAATAAAAAAAATTGCACTTTTTTTCAAAAGTGCAATTTAATATTTTAATAATCAACGAAATAAATTAATGATTTACTTCTTTTAATTGATTAGGATCGTGCTTATGTTTAAAAATAACAGCAAATAAAATGGTCACAATTAATGCATAGCCTGCAAATATGTACCAAGAAGTCTGCCATCCTTCCAGCTGTAATGCAGGATCTGTCTGCGAAAACACATAATGATTCACTACGCCCTGAGCAGCCAACATTCCTATTGTCGCACCAAAACCATTGGTCATCATCATGAAAACGCCCTGAGCACTTGAACGGATACTTTTATCTGTTTCTTTATCTACGAATAATGAACCTGACACGTTGAAGAAGTCAAATGCAATTCCATACACAATCATTGATAAGACAAACATCCATACACCGCCGCCAGGATTTCCTAATCCGAACAGTCCAAATCGTAAGACCCAGGCAAACATTGCCATCAGCATTACTTTTTTAATTCCGAATCTTTTTAAGAAGAAGGGAATCAACAGAATACATAATGTTTCGGAAACCTGAGAAAGAGAAATCAAAGCATTGGCATGATTCGCTCCCCACGTATCTTTGAAAGCAGGAATATCTTTGAAGCTGGTAATAAACGGGTTTGCATATCCATTGGTAATCTGTAATGAAACTCCCAACAGCATGGAAAAAATGAAGAAAACAGCCATTTTCTTATCTTTAAAAAGGGCAAATGCTTTCAGCCCCAATGCATCTGAAAAGCTTTTCTTCTCGTCACTTTTATTGGTAGGACATTTTGGTAAAGTAAATGAATACAGGAATAACACTATTCCTAAAATTCCCGATACGAAAAACTGTGAGTAACTGTGCTGAAATCCTGTAAAATCTACAAACAGCATCGCGCAAATAAACCCGATTGTCCCGAAAGTACGGATAGGAGGAAATGCTTTGATCGTGTCATAGTTATTGTTTACAAGAACAGTATACGCTACAGAGTTTGAAAGGGCAATGGAAGGCATATAGAACATCACACTTAAACTATATAAAAGGAATAGTTTAGAAAATTCCACATTGCTTCCTGCCGACATTCCATAATATCCTGCGGCAATCAAGAAGACGGCTGCGAAAAAATGACAAATCCCAAGCAGCTTCTGAGCCTGTATCCACCGGTCTGCAATAATCCCCATCAATGCGGGCATAAAAATAGAGACAATCCCCTGCATTGCATAAAAAAGGCCTATTTTAGAGCCTAACCCAACTGAACCTAAATAATTTCCCATGGAAGTTAAATAGGCCCCCCAAACAGCAAACTGAAGAAAGCTAAGGATGGTAAGTCGTAATTTTAAATTCATAGTTTAAATGTAAATATCTTAATCAATTTTCTTTTTTCTCCTTTTGATTTCTTCCTGAATCTCCAGAGCAGTATCATAATCTTCTTCTTTTACGGCTTCATCCAGCAGTTTTTGAAGTTCTTCCATGGAAAGAGACTTTAAAGTGTCTTCGGACTGCACCGTTTCGGAAAATGATTGTTCTTCTTTAGCGACATCTTCTAATTCTAAAAGGATCCCGGCTTCGCTCAACACCTGCTGAGTAGTAAAGATGGGAGCATCAAACCTTACTGCCATGGCGACAGCATCTGATGTTCTGGCATCAAGAATTAATTCTTCATCATTAGCTTTGTTTTTGAAGTTAATATTTGAAAAGAAAACTCCATCTACAATCTGATAGATGATCACTGAAACCAATTCGTAATTGGCTGAAACTATAAATTTTGTGAATAAATCGTGGGTAAGAGGACGTGGCGGATGAATATCTTTCTCCAGTCCTAATGAAATGGACTGTGCCTCGAAATTTCCTATAACAACAGGTAATTTTATATGTGTTTCTTCATGCTCCAATAACAAGGCGTACGCCCCCGATTGGGTCTGGCTGTACGATATTCCGCGAATAATTAGCTGCTTATAATCCATAGCTACAAATATAAATTAATTTTTTATTGTAGGTTTTACTTTTAGACAAAAATAAAAGCCCGGAAACCGAGCTTTTATTTTTTATGGGAATTGTGAATCGTGAAATAACTTCGTGTTCAACTTTTCAGATCTTCGAAGCAACATTCACGGCTGCACGACTCTTATCCTTTTAAAGCTTTAATTTTTTCAGTTAGTGCAGGGATGATCTGGAATGCATCTCCTACCACACCGTAATCTGCAGATTTAAAGAAAGGTGCATCTTTATCACTGTTGATCACCACAATAGTTTTAGAAGAGTTTACTCCTGCTAAATGCTGAATAGCTCCTGAAATACCTACTGCAATATAAAGATTGGGAGCAATTGCTTTACCCGTTTGTCCTACGTGTTCTGTGTGAGGTCTCCATCCGATATCTGAAACCGGCTTTGAACAAGCAGTAGCAGCCCCTAGAACGTTTGCCAGCTCTTCAATCATTCCCCAGTTTTCAGGACCTTTCATTCCTCTTCCTGCAGAAACTACAATTTCCGCTTCTTTAAGGTCTAGTTTTCCTGAGCTTTGTTCGTGAGAGATTACTTTGGTATCTTCATTGGCTACAGATAGGTTTTTCACTTCTTCTGAACCTGAAGCTGCATTTTCTTTTACTCCAAAAGCATTTTGAGAAACAGTAACAATTACACCATTTCCTTCAGCTTTTGCATGCATAAAGCCTTTTCCGGAGAATGCTCTTCTTTTTACCTGGAAAGGAGAAAGGCTTTCCGGAGCTTCCAATACGTTGGTAATTAAAGAATAATTTTTCATTACAGCCAACATTGGAGCGATAGATGAAGCATCTGTAGTATGTGGGAAAATAATGATATTTCCATCCAATACTTCACTTACAGCCTGAGCAAATGCTTTTGCTGAAAAGCTTTTAAGACCTTCGTCTTTGATATTGATAACATTTGATGCTCCATATTTGTACAACAAATCTGAAGAATCGGTAGGGTTTACAGAGATTGCCGTAACGGTATCTCCTGCTTGATCTGCAACTGCTTTAGCATAAGAAACTGCTTCGAAAGCTGCTTTTTTGTAAACTCCGTTTATATTTTCTGCGTATACGAATACTGCCATTATTTTACATTTAAAGATTAAAAAATTTAAATATTAAAAAATTGAATCCGGGTTGAAAAGTCTGTGCTTCTGTTTTCCGACATTCAGTTTTTTATTTTTAGATAACTTTAGCCTCTTCGTGAAGCAATCTTACCAATTCATCCAAGTTATCCGGAGAAACAATCTTCACGGCAGCTCTTGGTGGAACACTGTCATAAGAAACTCCCTGAACTTTTACTTCAGAAGATGAAGGCTCTACTACCTGTAAAGGCTTTGTTCTTGCAGACATAATTCCTCTCATGTTTGGAATAATTAAATCTTTCTCGTCTACTAATCCTTTTTGTCCTGCGATAACAGCCGGTAATTTTACAGAAATAGTTTCTTTACCTCCTTCAATTTCTCTGATGGCAGTAGCTTCACTTCCATTTACATCTAATCCTACAGAAGCGTTCACAAAAGGCTGGTTTAATAACTGAGCTACCATTCCAGGAACGGAACCTCCATTATAATCGATAGATTCTTTACCGCAAAGGATTAGATCATATCCGCCATTTTGAGCTACAGCAGCGATTTCTTTTGCTGTAGAATAGCTGTCTTTTGGGTCAACGTTTACTCTTACTCCATCGTTGGCACCAATGGCCAATGCTTTTCTGATTACCGGTTCCGTAGTGGCATCTCCAACATTGATTACTGTTACGACAGCTCCCTGAGATTCCTGAAGTTTAATTGCTTTTGTTAATGCAAATTCATCTAACGGATTGATTACCCATTGGATTCCATTTTTGTCAAAAGCAGATTTGTCTGCTGTAAAGTTAATTTTGGAAGTAGTATCCGGAACACTACTAATACAAACTAATATTTTCATGTGTACTATTTTAATTTTCTCCCTTTTGGGCATAAAAACCAAGGATGTTTATGCAGGGATTTTGTTCTAATTAATTTTTGCTAATATAAATAAAAAATATATTATGCATGCATAATACTTATTATTTTACTATTCAATACATTAAAAGTATTTACTTGGCTGGTTTTGTTGCTCTAAACTCTATTTTGCTCGGCAAAACGCGTGGATTCATTTTTAAAATATCTAAAATGAGATTCCCCATATCTTCGGGCTGGATCTTCCAATCGTCTTTTTCTGAAGGAGTATTTCCGTTAAAATGAGTGGCTACGGATCCCGGCATTATAACTGTAGTTTTGATATTATATTTTCTTAAATCGATCATGGCAGCCTGGGTAAACCCTACAACTCCAAATTTCGAGGCGTTGTAACCGGTTCCGTTTTCAAAGAAATTGGCCCCTGCCAGACTTGAAATGGTGATATAGTATCCTTCTGTTTTCTTTAGCTCTTCTACAGAAGCTTTTAAAGTATAGAACGCTCCGGTTAAATTGGTCTCGATCATCTCATTCCATTCTTCTGCAGACAATTCATCTACGGGTTTAAATATTCCCAATCCTGCATTGGCAATGACAAAATCCAGTCTTCCGAATTTCTCAAGGGTTTGTTGTAGCGCTTTTTCTTCGCTTTCCAGGTTTTTAACGTCAGAAACGATTCCAAGCACCATTCCCGAATATTGCTTAAGCTCTTCTTCAGCTTTTAAAACATCTTCTTTTTTCCTTCCAGAAAATGCTACTGAGATACCGTTTTCAAGCAATATTTTTGCAATACCAAAACCAATTCCTTTGGTTCCTCCCGTTATATAAGCGACTTTATTTTGTGACATTGTATTTATTTTAATTCTCTAAAATAACAAAAACGCTCCAATTGGAGCGTTTTACTGATGCTAAGATTTATCAGTTATTATTTTTTGATGAATTTTTCGGTGAAATTTTTTCCTTCTATTTCTACATTGATTAAGTATACTCCAGAAGCAAGATTTCTTACATCTACTTTATTTCCATCTAATTTTGCTTCAACTTTTTTACCGGCAATATCAAAAATTTCAATGTTTTTAACCTTACCAGATCCATTAATTGCAACAAAATCTGTGGCTGGATTTGGATACACCGAAATGGCTTTCTTACTTACTTCACTGTCGTTCACGGCAAGTGTTGGTCTGTCAATTGAAAAAGTATCGATTCCAATTAAATCTGAATTGGCTCCGCTTGGCCCGCCACTCGTTACATAATATCTAAATCCAAATTTAACCGACACGGGAGTAGTACCTACCCCGGCAACTGTGAAACTGTACTTTGTCCACGTTTTTGGGTATACAAACCCAGCAGCTAAAGCAGCATTAACTGTAACTCCAAGATTGGTAAAAGATCCGACTCCGGTTGCTCCGGTTGGATTTACTGTTGTTGCAGCTGTACTGTAGCGCAATTCCAGTCTGTCTGGATAATCATCCACACCATCTGTTCCTTTTCTGGTAAAAAAGCTTACTACGTCCCCATCTTTCACGCTGATAGCAGGAGTGATAAGCCAGTTACTGATGGTTCCGGCGCCCGATGTACTGGTATAATTCACCAATGCAAAAGAATTAGCCCCACCGGCCTGTCCTACCGGAACAGTCGTTGTATTTCCGCTTCCGAATAAAGGATTCGTTAATGGTGTAGTGTAGGTTGCTTTTCCCCATAAAGTGGCTGTAACTGGACTACTTTGGTTGGTAAGTGTCCAATCTGCCGCGAAGGCAGTATCAAATCCATAGCTGTAAGTGTTTTGTGCACTTAAAAAAGAAAGGCCCATTAATGAACCCAATAGTAAAATTTTCTTCATGATATTATTGTTTTGTTTTGCTAAAAATAAATAAATAAATTCAAATTCAAGGTATTAATGATTAAAAAAATAAATATTTACTACAACAAACCGAAAATTGAATATCAATTTAATAAAACCGTTTCCAATTATAATTAGAAAAAAATTAATTAATTTTTTATTTTTTAATAAATTTTTCAGTAAAATTCCGACCTGCTGTTTCTATATTGATCAAATATAAGCCAGGATATAAATCTCTAATATCCAACACATTATCAATAAATTTTAAACTCACTCTTTTTCCGGCAATATCAAAAACCTCAACATTTTTTATTGTATTGGCAGTATGGATCTTTATAAAATCACTAGAGGGGTTTGGATAAATACTTACTATATTGCCGTTTGAAGAAGAATTTTTAGTAGATAATAAAGTTTCACTATTAATTTTCACATTATCAATATAGGCGGTTCCAACATTATTATCATGAACAAAACGCAACTGATCGATATCCAGTTCACTTACCGCAGAGCCTGTATAAATTAAGGTATCATTAATATAATACTTAATATTTGCGGTAGAACCCACTACTTTAAATCTATACCACGCATTAGGCACCCAATTGCTTGTTGCAGAATCAAGCATTATATTACCTGCCACTGTATTTAATATTTTGACCCCTCCTGAATTATCGAAATCTACTCGTATGACAAATTGTTCTTGTGCGCTATTAACCCCCTGAAATCCAAAGACAGCTCCATTAAGCTGGGACATATTGATATCAAATGAAACTGTAAAGCTGTTATAGTTAAGTGGTGTTATAAGATTGTCAAACCCTCCAATGATCGGAATTGACTGAGTTCCATACACAGGTTCTTTTACGATTTTAAGAGCGTTGATGCCTGTAGACGCATTCTCTGTATTAATGATCTGATTGGTAACATTGGGTGGTATTCCACCTGTCGGTGTACTGATCCATGTTCCCTGCCCATGAATATCTGCTGTTATAAAGCCTTCCTGAGCTTCAAAAGAAATTGTCTGCTGAGACATTGCTAATGCCGAAAATAATGACAATGCCATTAAGTAAATTTTTTTCATGTAAGTCGTGTAATAGTTCTATCTAAATGTAGACATTTTCAATGAACTAAAAAATATATCATCAACAATTGAAAAATTATTTAATTGAACACAATTAGAATAAATAATAAAATATTATTATTACCGATTTACTAAATATGACATTATTACAAATTCGTTCACTTAATATACATTAAAGACAAAAAAACGCTCCAAAACTGGAACGTTTTAAAAGTGAAAAAAAATTCTAATTTATTTTTTAATGAACTTCTCAGTGGTTACTCCCTCTTTAGTTTGAATTCTGATGATGTAGTTTCCTGGCTCAATATTTCTTACATCTACTCTGTCAGTATCTGTAGTGGTAATAATCTTTCTTCCTGTAAGATCGAAAATTTCTACTGCACTTACTTTAGATTTAGTTTTTATAAACAGATAATCTGAGGTAGGATTTGGAGAAACGGCAATTTCTTTTACAGAGCTGAATACTTCAGTAGTTCCTAATACAGAATTTCCTTCAATAGAAAAAGCTAAGCCATCAAGAGCAGTCGTTCCCGTTAATGCAGATAAACTGGTCCATGTCGTAGCACCGGCACCAAAAGCATTAGCAGGATCAACTAATTTAGCGGGACTGCCATTAGCCTGTCCTGCAAACCAGTTAAATCGTGTAGCCGCTGTATAGGCTGTTAAATTGGTTTTGGCAGCAAATACCACCCAGTATACTGTATTGGCTTGTAAAATGACGGGAGTAGATAAAGCAACGGTTACGTCAATACTAAAAGTGTAATTCGATGTTCCTGTTTTTGTCAGTACATATCCGGGAGCTCCTTTAGCAATATTAATGGCTGCAATAGGAGCCACAGCATTGTTATTAGGAATTCCTGCCGGACTGCCTGCATTATCCGCATAAATATACAGCATTGCTCCGGTTGCCACAGTCGTTTCAAGTGTTCCCTGATTCTGAAATCCAATGATATTGATTTTGGTTATCCTTCGTTGGCTGGTAAGGGTAAAATCATCGGCTGTAGCAACAAAAGTATTATTTGCTAATGCATTGGCGACAATACCGTCTGTCGTAGTTGTTGGTTGGTTATAAATTACGGTCTGGGCATTCAATCCCGTAATACAAAATAATAAACCTAATAAGTAATTCTTTTTCATGATTAAAATTTTATTACTAAAAATATAAAAAAAAACATTACCAATGCAAAATAAATCACAATCAAATGATTTTAATTGCATTTTAATTTATTTAAAACCAGTTATTTTATTGTTATAAAAACAAATCCTTAAGAAATTTTCTTAAGGATTTTATTATTTTATTTTGTGTAATTCTCGAAGAACAATGGGATACTTTCAATTCCTTTATAGAAATTAAACAGTCCGTAATGCTCGTTTGGAGAATGGATCGCATCAGAATCAAGACCGAAGCCCATTAAAACTGATTTAGCGCCTAGAACCTGCTCAAACATAGCTGTAATAGGAATACTGCCTCCGCCTCTGTAAGGAAGAACTTCTTTACCGAATGCTGTTTCCATAGCGTTTTTAGCAGCACGGAATTCTTTAGTATCCGTCGGTAAAACGTAAGGCATACCTCCATGGTGTGGTGTAATTTTTACTTTTACATTAGCCGGAGCTATTTTTTCGAAATGTTTAGTGAATTTTTCTGTAATCTCTTCAGGAGTCTGATAAGGAACCAGACGCATTGAAATTTTAGCGGAAGCTTTGGAAGGGATTACTGTTTTCGCTCCTTCTCCTGTATAACCTCCCCAAATCCCATTGCAGTCTAAAGTAGGACGGATTGAAGTTCTCTCTAACGTCGTATATCCTTTTTCACCTTCTACTCCATTCAGCCCGATTGATTTTTTGAATTCTTCAGGATTGTCTTTCAGTTTGTTCATTTCTGCTCTTTCTTCGTCAGAAACTGCCTCTACATTGTCATAGAAACCGTCGATTGTAATACGTCCATCTTCATCAATTAATTGAGCAATCATTCTTGAAAGAACATGGATAGGATTAGGTACCGCACCACCATATAGTCCTGAATGCAGGTCTCTATTTGGTCCTTCCACTTCTACTTCTACATAGCTCAACCCTCTTAAACCTGTTGTTACAGTGGGTTGTTCGTTGCTGTAAATGTGAGTATCAGAAATCAGAATACAGTCGCAAGACAGTTTTTCTTTGTTTTCATTAACAAAGTCTCCCAGGCTTACAGATCCCACTTCTTCTTCCCCTTCTAAAATAAATTTAACATTACAAGGAAG
>Ga0153980_1000271_pt1 | contig 24708 bp, 13 predicted proteins | sample TSGA064MetaG_FD_104722 | JGI IMG/M metagenome (GOLD analysis project Ga0153980, IMG submission 104722) | Attine ant fungus gardens microbial communities from Georgia, USA - TSGA064 MetaG | ecosystem: Host-associated > Fungi > Mycelium > Unclassified | place: USA: Georgia, Magnolia Springs State... | reverse complement strand
TGCAAATCGTACAGACATTTTTCTGTCAGCAGCTCTTTCAGCATCTGATGCCTTAGGATCTACTTTAGCAAACTTGCTTCCGTATCCTTCAGCTTCTAAAACCTGAGCACCAACTCCTGCTTTTGCTAAAGCACCTTTGATAAACTCAGCTCTAGATTTAGATAATTTAATGTTAGATGCTTCATTTCCTGTTTTATCAGTGTATCCACCAATTTTAATTTTAGCTTCAGGGAAAGCTTTTAAGATAGCCACAAGATTGTCAAGCTGTCCTTGAGAACCTGCTTCTAAATCTGTAGCACTACCCATTTTAAAATTAACGTGGTCAAAATCATACCAGGTATCTTTCAAAGCATTGTCATCAGCTGCATTTTTGTAATTTCCTGATTTTAGGAAAGTAATCATCTGATCTTCCATTCCACCTTTGTATCCTTTAAGCGCAACCCCGTTTAAATCGATGTTCTCATCAGTTTTAGTAGTGGCTACGGCAGTTCCTGTAGTATCACTTGGAACAACTGCAGTTGACGCTGTATCTGTGTGCGATCCTGTTGAATCAGCAGCAGTGGTTGTAGTGGTAGTCTGTTTTTTCTCACATTGCTTCCAAAGGAAATATCCGGCAGCAATTAGCAATAAAAGCGGAAGCAACCATTTCCAGATTGAACCTCCGCCTTCGTTATTATTTCTATCAGGATTAGTTCCTGTAGGTGTTGTACTTCTTGTAACGTCTATTTTAGGTTCTCCAACCGGCGTTTTTATAGCGTCGTTATCATTGTCAAACTTGTATCCTTTAGCCCAGTCGCCAATATTTAACGATGCTAAAGAAAGTCCTGCTGGCAATAATGTAGAGATAATACCTTTCTGGCTGCTCAATAAATTTGAAATACCAGATTTATCCAGGTTATTATCGGCTGCATATTTTCCTACAGTTCCTGCTGTTGCTCCTGTTACAAGGCTTAGCAAAGAACTTGCAGAGCCATTGCTGATTCCTGAGAAAGAAGCAATCGAATTTACCAATCCATTAAGCTTATCACCAAAAATAGATGACAACAAAGTAGAGATGATAGGATTATTAGAAGAACCTCCCAATAAATTTCCTAAAATTCCGCTGGATGAAGCATTCGTAATTGCATCTAAAACTCCTGGATTATCCGCATTGTTTGCTAATCCTCCCACAACTGCAGGCAGTAAACCTCCAATTGCTTTTGAAATACCAGATTCACTTTCTCCTAATTGAGATGCTGCTTGTGAAACTAAAGCGGGACCTAATTGTCCTTTAATTAAATCAATGACATTTAAAGACATAATAAATTTATTTTTTAGATTAATGTTGATATAAATTTAAACAAAAATCTGTCCAAATGTCATTTTTTTTGATTATTTATTGATATTTTAATGAAATTTTTAGAAATCATTAAAATTATTAATACGCTTTTGCGAATAGCACTCGCCTTTCAGAGGGTTTTCCTGAAATCAGTGAAACACCTGCCTCAACGTCATTATCTGAAGGAATACATCGGATAGTTGCCTTGGTTTCTTCTTTGATTTGTTCCTCTTCTTCAGCAGTTCCATCCCAATGGGCATAGATAAATCCTCCTTTTTCTTCAAGTACTTTTTTAAACTCCTCATAGGTGTCAACTTTGGTAATGCTGTCATTTCTAAAGTTGAGTGCTTTATTATAAATATCTTTCTGAATAGTTTTTAATAACTCTTCAATGTAAAGATCCACACCATCAATAGAGCGTACTTCTTTGGTAAGATTGTCTCTTCTTGCAATTTCTACAGATTTATTCTCTAAATCTTTCGGTCCGATAGCAATTCTTACAGGAACCCCTTTTAATTCGTATTCAGCGAATTTCCAACCTGGTTTGTTCTGAGTGTCATTATCAAATTTCACAGAAATACCTTTAGCTCTCAGTTTAGCCTGGATGTCTAAAGCAACTTCGCTGATCTGGTTAAGCTGTTCATCACCTTTAAAGATAGGAACAATTACCACCTGGATAGGAGCCAGTGTAGGAGGAAGTACCAATCCGAAATCATCAGAATGGGTCATGATTAAAGCTCCCATCAAACGTGTGGAAGTTCCCCATGATGTTGCCCAGGCGTGCTCAATTTTTCCTTCTTTGTTCGTGAATTTTACATCAAAAGCTTTGGCGAAATTCTGTCCTAAGAAGTGAGATGTTCCTGCCTGAAGCGCTTTTCCGTCCTGCATTAAAGCTTCAATACAATAGGTTTCATCAGCGCCCGCAAATCTTTCAGATGGTGTTTTTACCCCTTGAATTACAGGCATTGCCATAAAGTTTTCTGCAAAATCTGCATACACTTTATTCATTTTTTCTGCTTCTTCTACCGCCTCATCCTTTGTAGCATGTGCAGTGTGCCCTTCCTGCCATAAGAATTCTGCCGTTCTTAAAAATAGACGGGTTCTCATTTCCCAACGAACCACATTGGCCCATTGATTAATTAATATAGGGAGATCTCTGTACGATTGAATCCAGTTTTTATAAGTACTCCAGATAATTGCTTCTGATGTTGGACGAACAATAAGTTCTTCTTCTAATTTAGCATCCGGATCTACAATAAGTTTTGCAGGGTTGTTTGGATCTGTTTTTAATCTGTAATGGGTAACTACAGCACATTCTTTTGCAAAACCGGCAGCATTTTTTTCCTCTGCCTCAAACAAGCTTTTGGGCACAAAAAGCGGGAAATAAGCATTAACGTGACCTGTCTCCTTGAATTTTCTGTCCATTTCATCACGCATTTTTTCCCAGATTGCATAGCCGTATGGTTTAATAACCATGCATCCTCGCACTCCAGAGTTTTCAGCTAAGTCAGCCTTTACCACCAACTCATTATACCATTTGCTGTAATCTTCGCTTCTTGAGGTTAATTTTGCCATTATTTTTTAAAATTTTTTTAACTTTTTCCTATTATTGTTATCTAAAAATAAAACTCTATTTTTGATAGATTTTTTAATCAGTGTTTTGGTACATTTTTGGTACACATTGCAAATATAATTTAATTTAAAAATTTTTACGTTATCATGAAAAGAAATATACATAAAAATTTGCTCGGTGTGTTAAGATCTAAAGGGATTTTAGCCATATCAAGCGGATTATTGCTTATGTCTTGTGGTGCTCAGATGGGAGGGTATAGCGAGACTGATGGGGTTTACTATGACCCGAATAAAGATACACTACCTGAAGGCGTAATTATCAATGATGGCGGAAACAGAGTAGGTCAATATTATGATTATTATCAGGACTCTAATATCATTCAGAACGCGCAAGCTAATTCTAAAGAGCAGGATAACAGATATAATACTTGGAGTGATAATAACTGGAATACAAACGCAACAGATTCCGACTGGGGGAATTTTGCTGGATCCCAAACCAATGTTTACAATAATACCTGGGGAAGTCCTTGGGGATATTACGGTGGTTACAACCCGTACTGGGGATGGAACGGAGGCTGGGGCCTAGGCATGTCTTTCGGATGGGGTAGCTCATTCGGATGGGGCTGGGGTGGTTCTTACGGCTGGGGAAATCCTTACTGGGGCGGATATTATGGTTGGGGCAATCCTTATTGGGGTGGCGGATACTATAACCCGTACTGGGGATGGAACGGCGGATACTGGGGTAACGGATATTACAACAGACCTATTTACAGAAGAAGTGGTGCTGAAGGAGGTGGATTTAACAGAAATAATCCAGGTCTGACAAACTCTATCTATAAAAATAATACAGCCGGTTTCAGAAATAATGGCGGAGGCTTTAGAAATACCAATACAAATGGTGGTTTCAGACAGCAAGGTAATTATAACGGTGGGTTTAGAAATCAGCAAGGGCAATCCGGCGGATTCCGTAACTCTACCCAACAGACAAGACCTAATTATAATTATAACAACCAGCAACAACAGCCTAGATACAGAAATGATGGCGGCTTCAGATCCAATGATAACGGAGGATTCAGATCTAGCGGAGGCTTCAATTCAGGTGGCGGCTTCAGAGGTGGTTCTTCAGGCGGCGGCGGTGGTATGAGATCCGGCGGCGGCGGTGGCGGCTTCAGAGGAGGTAGATAATTTTTAAACTTAATAACTATTTAAAAAATAATGTTAAAAAAATCTTTAGTATTAATGAGTGTTGCTGCTGCATTTTATGCGCAGGCTCAGGATGTTTCTGTGATAAGAAATACTGTAGATGCATATTCCAGTACTCCTATGGTAGGATCGGCTAAGTTCAATGCGATGGCCGGATCCAACGGGGCACTAGGTGGGGACGCCAGCTCCCTGCTTACCAACCCTGCCGGTTTGGGAGTTGCTATTTCAGGTGAAATTTCAGGAACATTGTCTGTAAGTGGGAATAAAAACACTTCTGCATGGGCAGGTTCATCCATTAATTATAGCAAGACCAATACAGATCTTGGAAACGTAGGAGGTGTACTTACTTTTCCTTTGATGACTGAAACAGGATGGAAATTCATTAATGTCGGAGTAAATTATTCCAATCAGTCTCTTGACAATTATGTAGAGTCTCCGGGAAACAGTAACCTGATCTATGATTTTGATACGAATAAAAGCTCTTCACTTTCCGGACATGCCTATAACAGGTATGGATACTTGTCTAAAACAAGTTTCGGTGTTGGAGCGAATTATAACCACAGTGTCTATGTTGGAGCAGGCTTGAATTTCTTTAATGCTTCTATTGACCAATATGATACAGCTGCATTCAATTCTCTTCAGAATGGTTCTACGGAATATTTCAGCAAGCAGAATACTCCCTATTTTGAAAGATCTTCCGGTTTTTCTGCCACTCTTGGGGTAATTGGCAAACTGAATCCTAATTTCAGAATCGGAGCAGCGATTGAAACACCTACTTTCTGGACGATCGACAGAAATTATAATTTCTACAATGATGCTAATTTAGGTGATGATATGGCTTATGAGGGAAGAAGATTTACTTCTCCACTTAAAGCAACCGTAAGTGCTGCTTTTGTAGCCAGTAAAAACTTCTCTTTAAACGTAGACTATACACTTGGGTTAACAAAACCTAAATACAGAGTGGACGGAGGTGCAGAAACAGAATTAAATGATTTCTTCAAAGATAATTACAAGAACTTATCAGAAGTAAGAATAGGAGGAGAGTACAGAATAAAGCAGTTCAGAGTAAGAGGTGGATATTCATTTGTATCCAGTCCATTTGATGCTTTAACAATCAGCAGATTTAATGATGCGGGTACTTCTTCTGTAGATCAATCTTATAATAATCTTATTCTTAATAACAGAAACTTATTGTCATTTGGTTTAGGATACGATTTCAAGTCATTCTATGTAGATGCTTCTTATCAGAATATCACATCTAAGTACAGCAATCCATTTTTGAGAGGTGTGCTTAATGGTAATACAGATTCTGCTTACTATTCACCAAGTAATATTGTGACCAGCGATTCTTACGCTGTCTCTGATGTGAAAAACAGCAGAAATAACTTTTTCCTTACATTCGGTTGGAAATTCTAATTTCCAGCTTGTGTAATGAGTGATTAAATTGAGGCTCCGAATGATTTCATTCGGAGCTTTTTTATGGCCAATAATATAATGGTTTAATTTTAATGAAGATGTCCTGCAGCAGGATGATGATGGAAAAGATGCATGATCAGGGCTAGAGAAACGCCAAGGATGACCAATCCGATTTTTACCCAGTCTATATTATGATTCTTGTTGCTTTCAAAAATAATCACTGAAGAAATGTGCAGGAAGATTCCGCCTACAATAGCAAGGAAGTAAGGCTGCAGATCAGGATTGAAATAATTACCCAAAAGCATTCCCATAGGTGAAGCAAGGGCAAATAAAGCAACGATCAGCAAAGATGGGTAAGGTGAACTTTTAGATTCATTTTTTCTGTTGAATAAGAACGCTCCCAGAATAAACGATATTGGAAGATTATGAAAAACGATTCCTAAAAGATAAGGAGATAAAGCTTCCTTTTCATTTGCTAAGGGAATTCCTTCAATAAAAGCGTGCACAAATAATCCCACCATTAAAGCAATAGGAAGAATATTGTGCTCACTGTGATGATGAAAATGCCCGTGCTCAAATCCTTTTGTCAAAGCTTCCAGAATCATCTGAAGAAGGACTCCAGCAATCACGAAAATTCCTAAATTACTGCTTTCTTCAGAAGCATATACCTGCGGAAATACTTCGTTCAGGCAGATGGTAATCAGAAATCCTGCGCTTAAAACTAACAGATTTTTTGCAAGCTTTTCTTTTTTACCAAAATGTTTTCCAAGAAATACTCCTGCAATGACGCTTAAAATCAGTAAAAAAACTGTTATCATGCCTTTTTCTTAAATAAATTGATGCAACGCGGGGAGTTTTCTTTCTCAAATTCATTCAGCTGATAATTTCCCCAAATTTTTATCCTTTCAAAACCACATTCTGATGCATAAGAATTGATAGCTTCCAAGGTATGAAGTTTTACTTTTTCGAAAAAATGAAAAGACTTACCTTCCGTTTCGAAACGGATATCTTTAACAATATGTCTTCCCTCAATTTTTTTGAGAATTTTAAAATCAATACCCCCGCGGGTTACCAAAGATTCTGCAACGATGTTATTTCTTACATATTTTTCATTCAGATAATCCAGCACAAAATAACCGCCGGGCTTTAAAGAATTATATACCGACTGGAAAACTTTTTTGTCATCATTTTCATTGTCAAAATATCCAAAACTTGTAAATAAGTTGAAAACAGCATCCATCGGATCAGTCTCGATAGGATTTCTCATATCGTGAACATCAAAAATAAGGGTCTGATTTTCAAACTGTTTATCGAATTCTATACTCTGTCTGGAAAGGTCTAATCCAAGGACATCGTAGCCTAATTTATTAAGGAAAACCGAGTGTCTTCCCTTTCCACAGGCCAGGTCAATGATCTTGGAAGAAGGCGGCAGCTGAAGCTCCGCAGTCAGTTTTGTAATGAAGTTTTCTGCTTCCGTATAGTCTCTGTTACTATAAAGCAAATGATAATAAGGTGTATCAAACCAAGATTCAAACCATTCCATAATGCAAAAATAACTAAATTTGCAGTCTAAAAAAGAAATATGTCCTTTAAATACAGTAAATGTTTAGTTTTAAAGGAATTATAAATTGAAACAAAACGATAGAGAAAAACGATATCGTTTAAAAATAATACTCTTAGTGTTTCCGGTGGTTTATTTTGATCTGTAGGATTTAAAATATTCATTGGGAAATTAAGTTAATCTAAAAATATGGACACAGAAAATCTAAAAATTCAGATAAAGACATTCTTCGGTCTGGAACCGATTTTGGCAGAAGAAATCAAAAAGTTGGGCGGTAAAAATGTAGAAATTAAAAACCGTGCGGTAAACTGTGAAGGTGACCTTGGGTTTCTTTACAAAATTAATTATTCAGCAAGAACTGCGTTAAAAATTTTAATTCCTGTTCTTGAATTTAAAGCTTTTAACCAACATCAGTTTTACGACAAACTTTTTAAAGTGGAATGGGAAAAGTTTATGGATGTAGATCAGTCATTTGCGATTGATTCAACAGTAAATTCCGAAACATTTAAGCATTCACAGTTTGTTACCCTGAAAATGAAAGATGCCATTGTGGATTATTTTCAGGATAATTATAAAAGACGCCCGGATGTAGATGCCAAAAGACCGGACATCAAATTCCATCTTCATATTGACCGTGAATTGGTAACCATTTCTCTGGATTCTTCAGGAGATCCTTTGTTTAAAAGAGGATACAGAAAGGAACAGGGTGAGGCTCCCATCAATGAAGTGCTGGCAAGCGGAATGCTTCAGCTGGCAGGCTGGGACGGAAAAGGAAACTTTCTTGACCCGATGTGCGGTTCCGGAACGTTGCTGATTGAAGCAGCCATGATTGCACTAGATCTTCCGGCTCAAATCTTCAGACATCGTTTTGCTTTCCAGAACTGGAGTAATTATGATGCTGATTTATTCACCAAAATTAAGGAATTCAGAGTGAATAGAGTAAAAGAATTTACCGGTAAAATTGTTGGTTATGATATTGATACGCGAATGCTGAACGCAGCAAGAACGAATATTGAAGCAGCAGAGATGGAAGATATCATTGAAGTAAGAAAACAGGACTTCTTTGAGTCTACGAAAGAACTTTTCCCGTTACTGATGGTTTTCAATCCGCCTTATGATGAAAGAATTGCCATCAATGATGAGGATTTCTATAAAAAGATTGGAGATACTTTCAAAACACATTATCCTAATACATTGGCGTGGCTGATTTCTTCAGATCTGGAAGCGGTAAAGAAAATCGGTCTTCGTCCTTCCAGAAAAATTAAGCTTTTCAACGGAAAACTGGAAACCCGGTTTTTACAGTATGAAATGTATGAAGGAACAAAAAAGCTTCATAAAATTGAAAATCAATAAAATTGTTATAAAACCTTCCGGTCTGGAAGGTTTTTTTCTTTTTTTGATTTTTTTCTGTATTTCCCTGATCGCCTTGTGTACGGCTGTGGTGTTGTATTTGTATTTCAAATCAGGATTATTTTAACCCTGACACCTTTCAGTGAATTTGAAAGAACAACCTTAATTTTCTCATAAAACTGAGGTTACATTTGCACGTTCTTTCCTGAATAAGTAATTTTGAAAAATTTTCAACTTGAACCCTACTATTTCCATTATTGTTGCCATTTTCAATCGAAGAGACGAACTTTTCGAGTTGCTGAATTCTCTCACCCATCAAACCGATAAGGAGTTCGAAATTATAATTGTGGATGATGGTTCTTCTATTGATCTTAAGCCCACGATCAGTACTTTTGAAGAAATACTGAACGTGAAATATTTCAGAAAAGACAATTCCGGACCTGGCTTAACGAGAAATTACGGATCCCGGAGAGCGGAAAGCGAATGGCTTGTTTTTGTAGACAGCGACGTTATTGTAGAAAAGGATTATATTGAAAATATTAAGAAAAACATTGTAACAACGCCTTGCGACGCATTTGGTGGTGCTGATAAAGCTCATAAAGGCTTTAATCTGATGCAGAAAGCGATTTCCTACTCAATGACTTCTGTTTTTACGACAGGAGGAATACGCGGAAATAAGAATTCGATTTCGAAATTTCAGCCGAGAAGTTTTAATATGGGCGTTAAAAAAGAAGTTTTTGAAAAAGTGGGCGGATTTTCTGAGATGAGAATCGGGGAGGATCCGGATCTTTCCATGACGCTTTGGGAAAATGGTTTTACCACTGCTTTTTTTGACAATATTGGCGTGTATCACAAGCGCAGGGTAGATTTTGGGAAGTTTTCCAAGCAGGTATATCAATTTGGATGTGCAAGACCTATTCTTAACCAAAGACATCCTAATTATGTAAAAATTTCATTTGCTTTTCCTACATTGTTTTTATTAGGTTATTTTGTGGGCTTTTTAGAGTATTATATTCTGGGAAGAGGGATTGTCCTTGCTTTGTATGGTCTTTATACTTTTTTGGTCCTTTTCCATGCTTTGTGGGTGACTAAAAACATTAGTATTGCGGGGATGGCTGTTATCTCCACCTATATTCAAATGTTTTCATACGGGTATGGCTTTTTGAAATCCTGGATTCTGATCAATATTTTCAGAATGAAGCCTGAAGATGCTTTCCCGAAACATTTTCACAAAAAATAAAAGCTGATGAAAATCAACAGCTTTTATTACAATAAATTAGTTTAATATAGAGATGGTTCATGGTTGAGAATGCCTACCTTTTGCATACATTCCTTCATCTTTTCGTACGTCCGCTGGATATCGTGATCCAATCCTATGGAGAATCTTATCAATCCATCAGTGATTCCCATTTCAGCGCGTTCTTCTTCCGGAATTTCAGAAGATGTTGAGCTTCCTGAACATGAGAACAACGTTTTATAAAATCCTAAACTTACCGCCAGGTATCCTAAGTTTTCCTGCTGCATAAGTTCCATTAATTCGTTAGCTTTTTCAGTCGTTCCTGCATCTAAAGTCAATAATCCACCGAATCCATATTCTTCATGCATCATGCTTTTCATCAACTCATGATTTTTATGGGATTTCAAACCTGGATAGACTACGCGTAAACCGTCTTTTTCGAATCTTTCAGCTAAATACATAGCATTGTGGCTGTGTTGCTTTATTCTGATATGCAGTGTTCTTAAGTTCTTTAAAATACTGGCAGACCTGAAGCTGTCCATCGTAGGTCCAAGCAGCATACATGCTCCTGAATTTACATTTTTAGTATCATTAATGAATTCCTGGCTTCCACAATATACACCGCCTACGGTATCACTGCTGCCGTTAATGAATTTTGTAAGACTGTGAATCACAATATCTGCTCCTAGAAGTTTAGGAGAAATAGAAAGCGGGGAGAATGTATTGTCAACAATAAGCTGTAGATTATGTTTTTTACAGATTTCCGAAAGTTTTTTAAGATCAGCCACTTCAAGAAGAGGATTGCTCACACTTTCACAGTAAATTACTTTTGTCGTAGGTTTTATAGATGCTTCTACCGCTTCAAAATCATTGATATCTAAAAAGGTAGTCTCAATTTGAAAAGGGGGAAGAAAGTTTTTAAGGAAAGCATAGGTACCTCCGTAAATGGTTCTGCTGGAAATAATATGATCACCACTTTTGCAGATCTGTAGTAAAACGGAAGTGATTGCTCCCATACCGGATGCGGTAACATTCGCTGTTTCGGTGTTCTCCAGTTTTGCCAATGCCTGAGAAAGATAAAGGTTCATTGGGGAAGAATGCCTTGAATATAAATAACAGCCGTCTGCATTCCCTTCAAAGGTATCAAACATCGTCTTAGCAGAAAGGAAAGTATAAGTGGAACTGTCTGAAATGGATGGGTTTACTCCGCCGAATTCACCGAAATATTGTAAATCCTGTATTTCGTTGGCTGCGTTAAAGTCTTTCATGATTGTATTATTTTTGTTCGGACTAAAAATGAATGAATTCTTTAATTATTACAACCTATTTTTGAAATATTAGAATATAAAACTATTAAAAACTGATTATGCTGAAAAAATGTTTGTTATATTTGAATAATGTAAATTCTAACCAACAAATTATCTATGGCCTTAGATGAAACTGACAAAAAACTGCTCCTGTTTTTACAGGAAGATGCTAAACAAACTACCAAAGAGCTGTCCTACAAGCTTGGTTTGTCGGTAACTGCTGTTTATGAACGGATAAAGAAACTTGAAAATACAGGTGTAATTTCAAAATATGTGGCTATTCTTGACCGGAACAAGGTCAACCGGGATTTCATCGTATTATGTCATGTGAAACTGACTCAGCATAAAAAAGAGCACGTCCTTCAGTTTGAACGGGAAATCATGACCTTACAGGAAGTGACTGAATGTTTCCATGTGAGTGGTGATTATGATTATATTCTGAAAATTGGCGTGAAAGATATAGCGGATTACCGTCATTTTATGTTATCCAAATTAACGACTTTGCAGCATATTGCAAGTACCCACAGTTCTTTTATGATCTCTGAGGTGAAAAATACGACTTCAATTGTTCTCTGATTTAAATTAAAACACCATTTTTTGAAGATATGGCCTCAGGCAGATCTTCATTTTCTCCCATAATCTGAAGAAGATCTATTTCAATATTTCTACAGATAGAAAGCATAGGAATATCGAACATCAGACCTGAAAAAGGGTTTTCAGAATAGTCTCCTACCAATTCCATAACGATGTAAATCCATCCGATAATAATACAGAACGGGATGCTTGTCCAGATTCCCCAATCTCCTAATTTAGCAAACTCATTAACCAAACCAAGAGGAAGTAAGATCGTAAAGATGACATTAAAAATAAATCCTGTGCTGGCAAACTGTCTTGGTGAAGGGAATTTTTTAATTCTTTCTGCCTGTCCCTGGTAATTGTAGAATTCATTTAAACAGTTTTGGAGCTGTGTTTGATTAAAGTCTGAAATAACGTTGCTGTTTTTTAAATCGTTGCTGTCTTTTGCCTGTAAGGAAATTAAATAAGTGGCAAAATTTTTATAGTCACCATTCACTGAGAATTCTTCTTCTGAGAGATATTTATGCTGGAAAATAGAAGTTCTTCCATAATCCGGAAATCCTGCTTTGATGAGGCGGTGGCGTTTCTGGTTAACCGTTCCAAAATGTTTTTTAAGACTGATGTGTTCCCATTCGGTAGGAATCAGAAGCTGTTCGCGGAAGGTATACAGCCAGGCAATGTGTCTGTACACTATTTTTTTTCTTCTTTCATCTAAATCGTTGATCGTTCCTTTTTCTGTATCGAAAGCATACAACATAGACGTGAAAGACCGGCTTGAATTCACAATGCCACCCCAGATTTTTCTGGCTTCCCAAAGCCTGTCATAAGCCTGATTATTTTTGAAACCTACGTAAAACGCTTCTGCAGTACCAATTAAAGCTACAGGCACCCATGGAATAATCATCCACTGCCAATTCGAGAAATAATAGACGGTGGCAACTACAGTACACCATACACTAAGCCATATAAGATGTGCGCCTGCCAGGTTGAATATCTGTTGATAGTTGAAGTATTTGGTGGTGATCATAGGGATGTTGTGTTTTAATGGACGGGAATAAGCAAAATAGAGACCAATTGATGCATCATATATCATCTCATAGTTTTACTTCTTGTCATACGACTGATCTATTTCATTGGTTTTTTGATTATTAATTTGATTTATAGCTGGAACTATTTATGCTAAATAAATGTACACAAAAAAACCTCTAAAATATTTAGAGGTTTTAATTTTTTATATGAATTTAATATTGAAGCATTTCTTCGATCTTCTTCGAGAGCTTTTCCGCGTTGGGAAGCATTTCCTTTTCTAGAATAAGATTGATCGGAACTGCAGGAACATCGAGCGATCCCATTGTTTCTACAGGTGCATCCAGATATCTGAAGCAATTTTTTGAAATACGGTGTGCAAAAGCTTCCGCAAAAGAATTATTAAGCTGTTCTTCTGTCAGAACGATACATTTTCCATGGGCTTTCACTCTCTCAAAAACAAGTTCTTCATCAAGTGGAATTAATGTTCTTAGGTCAATAACTTCAACTTTTCCATTAAAACTTTTTGCCGCTTCTTTTGCCCAATACACTCCCATACCGTAGGTTACTACTAATAAGGTACGGCCTTTTTCCACTTCGTCTTTATGGGCTTCTATAATGATTTTTCCTTTTCCGAAAGGTAACATATAATCTTCTGCCGGTTCTATGGTTTTGGCGTCTTCAGTTCCGGGAACTTTACTCCAATATAGGCCTTTGTGTTCCAGCATGATGACAGGATTCGGATCGTAGTAAGCTGCTTTTAATAAACCTTTAAAGTCGGCTGCATTACTTGGATAGGCGATTTTAATTCCTTTGATGTTGGCCAATATACTTTCAACACTTCCGCTGTGGTAAGGTCCTCCGCCTCCGTAGGCTCCTATTGGAACACGGATGATATTGCTAACCGGATATTTTCCGTTGCTTAAATAGTTTGATTTTGAAATTTCAGTTATCAGCTGGTTGATTCCAGGATAGATGTAATCCGCAAACTGTACTTCTACAATAGGTTTTAAGCCTACTGCGCTCATACCAGTGGTAGAACCGATAATATAGGCTTCCTGAATAGCGGTGTTAAAAACTCTCTTATTACCGAATTTTTTACCTAATGTAACGGTTTCACGAAAAACGCCTCCAATTCTTTCTCCTACATCCTGCCCGTAAAGTAAAGCTTCCGGATGTTTCCACATTAATTCCTGGATAGCGTGAATCGCAGCGTCTACCATCACGATTTTTTCTCCGCCTGCAGGTTCACGTGTTCCCACTTCTTCCGTAACCGGAGTAGGGGCGAAAACATGGTTCATTACGGTTTCAGGTTTTGGATCTTCTGCATTTTTAGCTTTCTCAAAAGCTTCTTCAGCTTCTAGTCTTGCTTTCTTCGTAATTTGCTTTAATAATTCTTCATCCGCTCCTGAATCGAGCAATTGTTTTCTAAGGATTTCTCCCGGATCTTTTTCTCTATGTTTTGCGATCTCTTCTTCCTCTCTGTAAAATTCTCTTCTTACTCCTGAAGTATGATGGCCGATCAATACTGTTTTTGCACAAACCACTAAAGGTTTTCTTTCATTTCTTACAAAGTCTACGGCTTTTTTCATGGCTTCAAAGCTTTCCGTAAAATCCGTTCCGTCCACTCTCATTCTGCTTAAACCGGTGAATCCTGCAACAAAATCGTAAGCATCACATGTTCTTGCTTCCTCTTTGGTTACGGAAATTCCCCATTCATTATCCTGAACAAGGAAAATGATCGGAAGCTGATGTAACGCAGCAAACTGTAATGCTTCACTTACTTCACCTTCTGTCACGGAATTATCTCCCAAACTGCATACGACTACAGGATTATTTTCAAATTGTTGAAGATTGAATTCCTGAATGTATTTTATTCCCTGGGCAACACCGGTTGTAGGTATCGTCTGCATTCCTGTAGCGGAACTTTGATGGATGATCTTCGGCATATTTTCATCTCTGCTCGAAGGGTGTGAATAATACGATCTGCCTCCTGAAAAAGGATCTTCAGCTTTTGCCAATAATTGCAGCATTAATTGATAAGGCTCAAATCCAATACCTAAAAGGATGCTTTCGTCTCTGTAATAAGGAGAAACCCAGTCTTCTTTTTTTAGCTGATAAGCCGTTGCCAACTGAATGGCTTCATGACCTCTTGAAGTACTATGAACATATTTACAAATATTCCTGTTTTCTTCATAGATGTCGGCCATTGCTTTTGCAAGCATCATATGATTGTACGCCTTAAGCAAAATATCCTGAGAAACTTTTTCGTGAAGTGTATTTTCCATAGAAAGCAAATATACATAAAAAAACAAAATACTAACAAGTGTTAGTATTTTGTAATAATTTGATATATTTTATTAATTATTCCTTGATAACTTTTTTAGAAATAACATCATTTCCGGTTTTCACTTCAATGATATAAATTCCTTTAGTATATGAAGAAAGATCAATAGATTCCTGATCGTTGTTGATAGAACCACTCTGTAATTTTTTACCAGACAAGTCATACACATTGAAAGAAGATTTTTTAGGCGCTTTCAATACTTTTACTATGTCTTTGGTAATCGTAGGAGCGATAATAAGCCTGCTTAGAGCTCCTGTTTCAGTGGTTGCAAGATTTGTTTGAGTTTGTCCTGTCGCGATAATAGAGTAATCCTGAGGTGCATTTGCTCCGGCATTATTTATTAGAGTTCCTTTATTTGAAATTTCAATTCTGTAAGCTCTTCCGGCAACTGGTGCGTCAATTACTACTTGCTCAACATTGTCAACAGTATTGTCTCCCTTTGTTGCAGGAGTCATAGGACTGGTAGCATTAAGTTTCCAAGGAGTATAAGAAGTATTGGTTACTGTATCAATAATTCTTAAGTCTAGATCATTTACTAATCTGGAAATTCTATTATTATATAAATCTGACCATAAGTTTGACGAAACTACATATTCTGGATCAGTCCAAGAAATGGTAACTTTAAGAGGCTGGCTTCCGGAAGCAGTTACCGTTTTTTGATTAACTACTCCACTGGTTAAAGTTTCATTGTTAAAAATAATGCTATTATTAGATTTTCCAACTAAAAGTTCAGCTCCTTTTTTAGCATCAATATATCCCCAACCATACCATGGATCTGGACCTACAGTTCCAGCTTCAAGAGCTGAGTGTACCATTAATGTTTTAGCTGCAGCAGCATTAAGTTCTGCATTGTTAAATAATGATTTGTATACCTGCATCCAAAGACCAATTATTCCCGCCACCTGAGGAGCAGCCATTGATGTACCACTGTTTATTTGCCAGGAAATACTACCTGTAGTGTCTTCAGCGGTTGAAGCCATCCAGATATCTGTACCCGGAGAAGCAATATCGGGTTTAATACCACCATCATCTCTCGGTCCTGCACTACTGTAGTCAGATCTTAAAACATCAGCAGATGTACTATATCTATTCCCATTAGTAGTGATGATATCTGTTGCTCCTACAACGATAATGTTCTTTGCCAATGATCCATATCCTATACAGTCATATCCTTGTGCACAGTTAGCGGCTGGAGCTGTACCTGCGGGATAAGCGATATAACTTGATGTGCCGGCATAATATGCAGCGGTAGTCGTGCCACTATATCCTGGTCCAAACCCATAATAGTTACCAGCAGATTTTACGATAGTATAAGTGGGATTATTATATACAATTGCATCATATTGTTGATCACTTGTATAGTAAGTTCCCATTAGATCATAATTATTTCCTGAGATATAGTTACCTCCCCAATACCATCCAGTATATGGATATCCGTCTGCTGTAGTTTTATAATCCCAAGCTGCATTTACACCGTATGAGTGGTTTGAAATTTTAGGCTGAGCAATTAGAATCTTTGAAAAAACAGTGCTAGTTGATGTTCCTCCAGGCAATGTAGTTGTAGCAAATCTATAAGAATCCATAGTAGAATTGAGAGCAACACCCATTGCGTTTCCGGAGATACTTACTCCTCCACTGGTAGCTGTAAGAGGAGAAGACTTTGCACCAATAATACTTGCTACACCCGTTGAGTGAGCACTATAAGCATTGGTTGCAGCTTCTTTATTGGTAATTCTTGAAGCAGTATTATTAAAAGCCGTATGAGCTGCATAAATCCTGCCGCCATCAAAGATAGTATATTTAATACCTTCTCCGTTAAAAGCCCCTGTAAGGCCAGTAACGCCCCCAGCAGTTGTTAATGCATCAACATTGTTGTTAAGGATTTGGTTTTGATCATCTGTTTGATAAAAATTTGGAACATCACCACTAAATCCAGCTAAATTAGCCCTTAGATTTTCTATTTTTTTCTGAGTTTCAGCATTTCTTTCATTGCCAAACCATCTTGATACATAAGAATCAAACTTCTTATTGTTCTCAATATTTTGTCTTTCAAACTCTCTTTTTAGACCTTCATTGTTTTGCGCACTTAGTAATGAAATAGCTAAAGTGCCGACCAAAAGTAAATGTTTCTTCATAATGATTAGTAAAGTGTTAAAATTATAAGGTGAGCAAATATAGGGTAAAATATTTAAAATAACGCTTTTTATGATAATGTATTGCCGTTTTTACTAAATATTTATTAGTTATTTTTCATTAAATTATATTTATTTTATTATTTTAAATGAGTTATTTAAATTGGATATTTTTAATTTTAATAATGATAATACGAAAGGAGTATGTAGATCTACTTAGCCGTAGGTGATTAAATAATTAGAAAAAATGAAGTAACTTTACATTCTCTTTTTTAAAAAAGTTAGAAAATTACATGTATTTAATTTTTGACACAGAAACAACCGGTTTACCAAAAAATTTCAACGCGCCGCTTTCAGATTCAGATAACTGGCCAAGAATGGTTCAGATCGCATGGCAGCTGCATGATGACGATGGAACGTTGATAGAAAACCAGGATTATATAATAAAACCTGAAGGGTATGATATTCCCTTTAATGCCGCCAGAATTCACGGAATTACCACGAAAATTGCTAATGAAGAAGGACAGGACCTGCAAGAGATTTTAGAAAAATTTTCTGAAGTCTTAAAAAAAGTAAGAGTAGTGTCCGGCCACAATGTGGAATTTGATTACAATATCGTAGGTGCAGAATTTTACAGAAAAAATTTAGAAGATAATCTTCAGCAGAAACCGAAGGCAGATACCATGATTTTGGGTACAAACTACTGTCAGCTCGGAGGTGGAAGAGGAGGGAGATATAAGTCTCCTAAGCTGGAGGAACTCTACGAAAAGCTTTACGGACATAAATTTGATGAAGCTCATAACGCTGCAGCTGACGTTAATGCAACTGCTCAGGTGTTTTTCGAAATGATGAGGATTGGGATTATTCCTGCTGAAATACTCAAGGTTTCTGAAGATCAGTTAGAATATTTTAAAAGACTTCATCCGGATCCTATTAAGCCTTTTAGCATTGTCATCAGAAGGCAGGTTGCAGAATTTAATAATAAGAAAAAGCAGAACGATTTCGGAAGTATTGATGAAATTGATCTTGGTAAATATTTTAATTTCAACAATCACAGTGTTTTTTCAACTTTGTTGGCTACTTCCAGCATTTCAGATTTAATAAAAAAAGCTTCGGATGATAACTTTCCTGCCGTAGGAATGGTGGATCTGGGAAATATGATGGGAGCTTTTAAGTTTGTTTCCGCTGTAGAATCTGCCAATTCAGACCGGGTTAAAAAGCATAAAGAATATTTAGCTAAAAAACAGGAAGCGGAAGAGAACGGAACAGAATTTACAGAAGTAGAACCGGTTTCTGAACCTTTAATTCCTGTGGTAGGCTGCGAATTTTATATTTCAGACCGGTACGAACAAAAACAGTTTACAAAAGATGATCCGGACAGGAGAACGCAGGTCGTTCTTTTAGCCAAAGATTTTAATGGCTATAAAAACCTTGCTAAACTTTCAAGTATTGGTTTTTTAAAAGGATTTTATTTTGGTGTTCCAAGGATTAGCAGGGAACTTATTGCTGAATATAAGGATGGCTTAATTGCTGTAACTTCGGGTATTCTGGGAGATATTCCTGACGCTATTTTAAATACCGGGGAGCAGAAAGGAGAAGAGCTTTTTAAATGGTGGAAAGACACTTTTCAGGATGATTTTTATGCTCAGATTCAAAACCATAAACTTCCTGAAGAAGAGCATTTAAATGAGGTGTTATTGTATCTGGCTGATAAATATAATGTTAAAATTTTAGCTCAAAACGAAACTTTTTACAGCAATCAGGATGATTCCAATATTCAGGATATCGTAAGCTGTATTAAAGATGGTGAAAAGCTGTCAACACCTGTAGGGAAGGGCTTCGGTAAAAGAAGAGGACTGGCTGCAGGAGAATATTATATGAAAAACAGTGATGAAATCAAAGAGACATTTTTGGCTTATCCTGATGCTTTTGAAGCATACGAAGAATTTTTTGCCAAATTCAGTCCTTATACACTGAAAAGAGATGTTCTCCTTCCTAAATTTGATATTCCGGAAGAATTTTTACATGCTGAAGATGAGGTTGACGGAGGAAAAAGAGGAGAGATGGCCTATCTTACACATCTTACTTATGAAGGAGCCAGAAAGAGATATCAGGAAACTGGAATTACAGATGAAATAAAAGAACGTCTTGATTTTGAACTTGACGTTATTGCCAATACCGGATATCCCGGATACTTCCTTATTGTACAGGATTTCTGTAATGAGGCCCGTAATATGGGAGTTTGGGTAGGTCCAGGAAGAGGATCTGCTGCAGGATCTGCTGTCGCATACTGCATTGGGATTACCAATGTAGACCCTATTAAATACGATCTCCTTTTTGAGAGATTCCTGAACCCGGAAAGAGTTTCAATGCCGGATATTGATATTGACTTTGATGATGAAGGACGTGACAGAATTATCAAGTGGGTAGTTGAAAAATACGGAAAAAATCAGGTGGCACAGATCATTACCTATTCAGTTCTTGGAGGTAAATCTGCAATTAAAGATGCCGGAAGGGTATTGGATATCCCTATTCCTGATACCAATAATATTGCAAAGCTGATTCCTTCTGTACCGGGAATGAACATTGCAAAAGCATTAGCAAAATACGATAAATTACGGCCTGAAGAGCAAATGCTTGTCGATGAGATGAGGATGGTGCTCGGTAATCCTGAAGATCCTCGTTTTGGAGTCCTTGCGAGTGCCAAAAAGATGGAAGGGTGTATTAGAAATACAGGAATTCATGCTTGTGGGGTGATTATTACGCCGGAGGATGTGAGTAATCTTGTTCCTGTGACTATTGCAGCGAAAGATGCTGATATCTTAGTATCACAGTTTGATAACTCTGTGGCAGAAAGCGCCGGACTTCTGAAGATGGACTTCCTGGGTCTTCGTACCTTAACGATTATCAAAGATGCTTTAAAATTAGTCAAAGAAAGGCACAATGTTGATATCGATCCGGATACCATTCCGCTTGATGATGTCAAAACATATCAGTTATTTAAAGAAGGACGAACGGTTGGGATTTTCCAGTATGAAAGTCCGGGAATGCAGAAATACATGAGAGAGCTTAAACCTACGGTTTTTGCCGATCTTATTGCCATGAATGCCTTGTACCGTCCAGGTCCGATCAAATATATTCCGAACTTCATTAACAGAAAACACGGGATCGAAGAAATTGTTTACGATTTACCGGAAACAGAAGAGTATTTAAAAGAGACGTACGGTATTACCGTTTATCAGGAGCAGGTAATGCTTTTATCCCAAAAATTGGCCAACTTTACAAAAGGTGAGGCCGATACGCTGAGAAAGGCGATGGGTAAAAAACAGATCGATGTTCTTAATAAAATGTATCCTAAATTCATTGAAGGCGGTAAGAAAAACAACCTTGATGAAGACCGGTTAAATAAAATTTGGAATGACTGGAAAGCGTTTGCAGAATATGCCTTCAATAAATCTCACTCTACTTGTTATGCTCTGATTGCTTATCATACAGCCTATCTGAAAGCCAATTATCCTGCTGAATATATGGCAAGCGTAATGAGTAATAACATTAACAATACTGATTCGATTACCATGTTTATGGAGGATTGTAAAAGTATTGGAGTAGATGTTTTAGGGCCGGATGTGAATGAATCCCAATATAAGTTTTCTGTAAACGAAAAAGGACAGATCCGTTTCGGATTAGGAGCGATCAAAGGAATCGGTGAAGGGCCGAGTGAAGGAATCAGAAGAGAAAGGTCAAACGGAAGATTTAAAAATATTTATGATTTTTTTGAAAGAATTCCACCTTCCCAAATGAATAAAAGAGTAGCGGAAAGCTTGGTGCTGGCAGGAGCTTTTGATGAACTGGACAGATACCACCGCGGTCAGTATTTTGATATTGACATGGCGGGAAGAACCAATCTGGAAAGATTGATCAGATACGGACAGAGCTTCCAGGAAAGCAAGCATGAAATGGAAAACTCTCTTTTTGCAGATTTTGCGGAAGAAGTACAGATAGAGCAGCCTAAACTGGCGCCTTGTCCAGAATGGCCGAATATGCATACCCTTAATAAGGAAAAAGAGATTATCGGATTCTATCTTTCTGCACACCCGTTGGATGATTTTAAATACCAGTTCAGATTCATGCAGGGCCAGCTTTCCAAAAAGAATGTTTTGGAAAAAGAAGAAGGTGAAAAAGTAATTATTGATGAAGCTCCGATTCTGGAACAGGATGTACAGGATGAATCGCCGGACGTGCTGGAAATTGTATCGGACGAACTGCTTACCGGTGAAGAAGAAATACTTGAACAAGTCGTTAAAAAAGCTGAACCCAAAGGAGTATTTGGCTTTTTAAACCTTGATGAAGTGGATGCCTATAAAGAGCAGGCTTTTGCCAATAAGCAGGAAGAATTATTTGAAGAGAAAAAGAAAGACTGGAAACAGATACAGAAAGAGCGTGAAAATGGCGGCGGTGGAAAAGAATACACTGTTGCCGGCCTGATTACGGAATACAGAGTGCAGGATGGCTTTAAAAGTGGGGAAAAAGTAGCTTTTCTTACTTTGGAAGATTATTCAGGATCATATTCTTTCAGGTTGGGAGACCGGGATTATATGCGCTTGAAGGAGAAGCTTGAAGTACAGCGTTTTGTGATTTTAAAGATAAAGTTTGCTCAAGTGAAAGACGGGCGGGTTTTTGTAAATGTAAATGAAGTGATTGAGCTTCAGGAAGCTTTTGAAAGATTTGCTAAAAGTATCTCTTTGGTCATGGATGTGATGGATTTCAGACCGGAAGATCTGGATTTTTTCAAAACAGTTCTAGATAGAAATAAAGGAAATCAGAAGTTAAAGTTTTTTATTAAAAATGATGATGACGATACCCATATTGAAGTTCAGTCGATGAAGCATTCAGTCGACTTAAATGGTGATTTAATTAAAGAAATTCAACTTCTGAATAAGTATGAATTTTATCTAAATTAAGGCAATAATAAAGAAAATATATCTAAAGTGGCTTTTTGCCACTTTTTTTATGCAAAAAAAGTAGAGTTATTTAAAAAAAAATAAATGCTGCGCTTTTAGAATATTGACGGGTGTTATGAGTATGTTAATTTTAGATTAAGTATTTGTAAATGAGGATTTAATAATTAATTCAACAATTGTTGATATTTTCAATTAATTCAAATGTTTGTTTAATTATCAATAATAAAAGTTGATTTTTGTTTTGTACATCGTAAAAATTTATAATATTTTCTGATTTATAATGAATTAATTATTTAATTTTACCTCCTAATTTAATTTTACTAAGTATGAAAAAATTTCTACTCGCGTGTTTGGTACTGCTTGGAATAGGCATATCAGCACAAATAACGTTAGGTAGTGGAACAACTACGAGTTATTACCCAGTATATCCTTATTACGGATATACTTATTCTCAACAAATATTTCCCAAGTCTGAAATAAACTCAAATGCAGCAGGAAATATTACAGGACTTAAATTTTACTGTGCATCTTCAGTTGTTTTGACTAATTCTAATGATTGGACAGTGTATTTGGGAACAACAACAAAAACCAGTTTTAGTTCCTCTACTGACTGGATTCCTGTCTCATCTCTTACTCAGGTTTACACAGGATCTGTGACCAACAACGCAGGAGTGGTAGAAATTACTTTTACAACACCTTTCAGCTACGACAATATCAATAATCTTGTTGTTGCAGTTGATGAAAATAAGACCGGATACGATCTAGGCTCAAGTGGAAATTTTTATTCGTATGCATCTACTTCGAATACGAGTATTTATTATGCTAATGATACTACCAACCCTGATCCTTCTGCTCCGCCAACCTCTACAGGCAGAACAGCAAGAAAATCTAATGTTACTTTTGTAGGATTAAATGCAAGTCTTTTACCTGCTTGTCCTATAGCTACCGCACCTTCTAATGCTGCAACAGGAGTATCTGTAACTCCAGCTATTACGTGGGGAGCCGTTACAGGAGCTACAGGCTATAGATTATCTGTCGGTACAACCTCAGGAGGAACGGATGTGATAAATAACCTGGATTTAGGAAATGTGACTACTTATACACTGAGCACACCGTTATTATATGGTAAGCAGTATTATTTTACGTTAAATTCTTACAATACCAACGGCTCATCAAGCAGCTGTAATCAATCGACTTTTACTACTAAAAATATTGGCTGCCCTTCAGTAACGGCTCCTTCAGCCAACGCATCGGGTGTCGCTCTTTTACCAACATTTACTTGGGGTGCAGTTACTGATGCTACCGGATATAGATTATCTATCGGTACAACTACAGGAGGAACTGATATCGTGAATAATGCTGACCTTGGAAATGTAACTTCTTATACATTAACTACTCCATTATCACCAACTACAAAATATTATTATACAGTAAACGCTTATACTCCTAATAATACTTCTGCAAGCTGCTCAGAAAGAAGCTTTACAACTTTATGCAACAGCACCATTTCTACATTCCCATGGACTGAGAATTTCGATACGATGAGCAGTATTGGTTCAGGAGTCGTTCCTACTTGCTGGGGTTCAGTAGCCGGAACATACAGCTGGACTTCAATGAGTGCTTCTTCAACGACATATAATGCACCTAGATCAGCACCAAATTATATGACGATTCAGTACAGTAATACTGCGGCAAGTCAGCTTTGGACTCCTGGATTTACATTAACTGCAGGAACAGCCTATGAATTCTCTTTCTATTATAATACGAATGGAACTTCCAGTTCATATATTGGATTCTCGGGAGATGTTCAGGTAAATACTACTCCTTCTGTTACAGGAGCTACTTCAATCGGTACATTTATTACTTCAACTCAAGGTACGGCTGCTTATACTAAGTATAGCGTAATCTATACTCCGGCTGCAACAGGTAATTATTACTTTGGCTTGAATGTTTCATCTACAGGCTCTCCTTGGTATTTAGGAGTTGATGATTTCAAATTACAATTCGCTCCAACATGTATAGAACCTACAGCAGTAACCGCTTCTAATATTACAACGGCAACAGCAAATATAGCTTGGACAGCTCCGGCTTCAGCTCCAGGAAACGGATATGAAGTATATTACAGTACAACAAATACTGCACCTACCAGTTCTACAACGCCAAGTGCTACAGGAATCACGGGTCTTTCAACGATGTTACAGGGGTTATCACCATCTACAACATATTATGTATGGGTAAGATCAAATTGTAGTGCTAGCGATAAGAGTGCTTGGTCAATTGCCGCAACATTTATGACAGCATGTAGTGCGGTAACAAATTTTAATGAGAATTTTGATTCTACAACTATTGTTTCTGCTGGAAATTTACCGGGATGCTGGACTAGTATCGGAACAAATTCTACCTATGCAAGAGTGTATGCAAGTACTGCAATATCATCTCCAAATGCAATGTATATCTACAATGACGGTACGGCTACCGGAATGGCTGCCACACCTGAAATCTCTACATTACAGACGGGTAATTATACTCTTAAATTTAAAGCAAGAGCTAATTTTACAGCAGGAGGTACAGTTGAGATAGGATACTTAACTAATCCTGCAGATACTTCTTCTTTTGTGGCTTTAGGGTCTTATACATCAACAAGTGCAACAACAGTTGATAATTATTCATTAGATATCACAGGTGTTCCTGCAGGTGTTAAC
>Ga0153980_1000270_pt1 | contig 24748 bp, 19 predicted proteins | sample TSGA064MetaG_FD_104722 | JGI IMG/M metagenome (GOLD analysis project Ga0153980, IMG submission 104722) | Attine ant fungus gardens microbial communities from Georgia, USA - TSGA064 MetaG | ecosystem: Host-associated > Fungi > Mycelium > Unclassified | place: USA: Georgia, Magnolia Springs State... | reverse complement strand
GCACTGGCTAACAATCTTAAGCTCATTTTTTAATATGTCTATATATAAAACTTTAATCTTCTGAAGCTTTAAGAATTCAGTACATAAATTCTTTACCGGAAGGGTGTTGGTTAATGGTGTTAAGGAAATATCAATAAATTTAAAATCAGCGAAGTCAAGTTCGTCATTTATTTTCCATGTATCCTCATCCTTTTCACCCGTGACTTTCCATGGAACACCATTAATATCGGCATCAACTATAAAACTTTCCATATTCCATCGTTTGTCCAATAAGATACTATAACGAACTTCATATGTCTGCTCATGTGTACAACCGATGATTGTGGAATTAATTTTGACCTGACTATCGGACTGCCCGATTCTGCAAAGTTCCAATGATGTTTTATCCCGACCTTTCCAAAGTATTCTCATATCGTTCTCTGTTTACTTAGCGATCGGCAAAAAAGTTTCTACAACTTCATACATTCCTGGGTCAAATCTGGATATTTTAAGCGCTTCTTCCAAATAAGGCGAAGCGGTGGAATTGTTCCGCATATTCTGATAATCTTCGATACTTTTCCATTGTGCATACATCGTAACTTTCGTCCCGTCAATACTGCGGTGCAGACTTGATGAGATAAAACCTTTTATATGTCTAACGCTGCTATCAGTTGCCAAAGTCAGCAAGTCAATAAGTTTTTGCTGATTAATTGGGTCAACCGTAAATACATTTATAAGGGTAAGAAAATTTGCTTCTTTTGTTATTGTTGTCATATTGTTTTCTTGAAATTTAACAATGGGTTATTTTATAGGACATATTAATCTGCAAATGCGACTGATTAAAAAAGAAGCAGTACAATGTATAACAAAATTATTACCATGCCCGTACCTACATACAGCTTGTTCCGTTGATATTTTATCAAGGAAATTATCAATAGAATCAAATTGACAATCATGGTAAGGAAAATAGTGAGTCCGCCTATTTTTTCTCCTAAAGTATACATATAAAGTTCAGTTAAATAGCCCATTTTAGAATGCTTTTCATTGTCTAGCTTCAAATATATATAAGGTAGTTTCACCGCATCATTCATTCTTTGCTGATCTGCCCTGAATGTATAAAAGGATGCTTTTCTTTCTTCAGCAGGTTTAAGTTCAGGATTTTCCCAATAGATATCCGGTATCATACCAACAGGTGAAGGCAAATAAATATCCTTTAGTTTATCCGTTCTGAAAATACTGCCCAACCCCGAAAAAGTTCTGCTGAAAGTCGCCCTAAACTCTACAAACTTCTGGATATACTCCACATCAGATCTTGCTCCTCTGCTGATCTTCTTGGAGACACTCATAGTAGCGGTCACTTTTATTAATTTTGTATCCATATCCTTTGTACGCCCGATGGTATATACCAAAAACAGAACAGGCAACAATAAGGATGAGATAAGGCAAATGGTATATTTCATACGCTGTTGGGATTATGGGTTCCAGGAAAAAGCCTTCTGCATATTCATTGATGTTTAAAGCAGTTACATAGTAACATTTTGCTGCAATTTTCACATCCCAAATTCTTTTATTTGTAATCACCAGCTCTACGATGTGGGTACTGTGTATAGGTAACTTACAAAATACAGGGAAGAAATTTTGCCTGTAAAGCAATTATAAATTTGACTAAAATGAATCGACTTTTACAAATATTTCTACATTATAATTTTTTATTTCCACTACAAATTCTTCAGGAATGGGTTACATTTATAGCATGTTAAACCGTTATTATACTAAGAAATTCAGGTTGAAGTTCTTAAGAATGTTTTTGGCACAATTTTCCTTACACAAATATTTACACAATTACGCAATAATAACTTTCAAAAAAGTTTATGATGTTAAAAAAAATATTTCTCTCTCTTGTTGTATTATTTACCTTTCAACTGGCAATAGCTCAGAAAAAGATAAATGTAAAAGTGGTACAGGATACTCTTACCGATTTACAGACACCCAATTTAGTAAATAAAATAGAAAACTATAAACTTTTAATTGACCGGAATAACTTCCTTTTAAAGAAAAATTATGATCTCACAGGGATTGAAAGAGAAGTACCCCCAATTGAAAAAGGTATTTCCGGCTTCAAAAATAAATTTGACTCCTTAAGTAAGAACATGAATATCAGAAGCTTAAACAGCATTATTATTTTACTGGAAGAAGCTACAGAAAAGTTAGATGGATATCAAAAAAAACTTGCGGATTATCAAAAAAAACTTAATGACAGCAATACCGAAATTGATAAAATACTGGTTGATAAGGATTTGAATATTAGCATTAGTGATTCTGTTTTAAATGACCAGGTTCACGAGCTTCTTAGCGAAGCTAAAAATTTAAAATTCCAGCAAAAGAAAATTTTATCTAATGTAAATGTATGGAACAGCAAGGTTTCCGTATGCACGTATCAAACCAACGATCTGATTTCTGATATGACTTATATGGGGATTGCTAAGAAAATGGATATGTTTTCTGCTGAAGAAGCAGGCCTTTTTAATTTGAAAGCAAACTCTTACAAAAATAGTTTATATACTGTTGTTGCTAATAGTTTAACAAGTTCATTTAAAATCATCACCATTTATTTGAAGAGCAGAACCGGTGTAATTGTTTTCACTTTATTCATTTTTATTGGGCTTACATTTTGGCTTAATTACAATCTTAGACGAATAAAAAAACAAGAAGACAGTGCTACTATTTTAAGTCTTAGTAATTTGATTAGAAGAAGCATGTGGCTATCGTCAATATTCTGTTTCTTAACCTATATGCCTCTGTTTTTTGGAAATCCTCCAATGTCTTTTCTGCATCTTTGTGAGTTTGCCAGAATTGTTGTTTTATATTTTTTAATCGCTCCTTTTATCAATCAGCCTTTTAAAATAATCTGGACAGGTATTGTACTCATCTGGATTGGATATGCTATTGACGATTTATTATTAGAATCGGCTTACGGAGAACGCTGGCTTTTATTATTCCTGGGAATCATTATGACTCTTATTTGTGTATTTCTTTTAAAATCAAAAGAGAAGTTTTTCAGGATTTTAGAAGAATCTCCGGTAGCAAGGGCATTAATCATTTTTGTACTTTTTCAAATCATTTTATCAGTTCTGTTTAATATAACAGGCCGCTTAACTCTTGCTAAAACATTTGGAATTACTGCCGTACAATGTTTAGTATACGGCGTTGTTTTAAAAGTTTTTTGTAGAATTGTTATTGAGGCCATTTATTTACAGACAGAAACGTTTCAATCAAGCCGAATTTCGGAATATATTAATTTTAAAGAAATTCAGCACCGTATACAGCGTAATTTATGGATCCTTGCCTGTTTTGCATTTTTTGTTGCCTTCGTACGAAGCTTGGGATATTATGATTTGCTGACAAAATTTTCATCCAATTTCTTTTATGAAGAAAGAGCAATTGGCAGTTATAAGTTCACATTAGCCAGTGTGCTTATATTTTTTATAATCATTTGGATTTCATCGCTTATTTCAGGATTTATTAATTTCTTTTTCGGATATGAGAAATCGGTAACCGAAGGTAAAAGAAATGGCTTAAATTCTATGATGCTGCTGGTGAGATTAGCTATTTATTCAGTAGGATTTCTTATTGCCATTGCCGCCGCAGGCATTCCATTGGATCGTATATCAATTATGCTGGGAGCGTTAGGTGTAGGTATTGGTTTTGGTTTGCAGAATATTATCAACAACCTGGTTTCCGGTGTAATTATCGCTTTTGAAAGACCCATACAAATTGGAGATCAGATTGAAATCGGAACAAAAGCCGGATTGGTGAAAGAAATCGGTATCCGTTCCAGCAAAATTCATAGTGCAGACGGTGCAGACATTATTGTTCCAAACGGAGATTTGCTCTCTCAGCATTTGATCAACTGGACGATGCAGGATAGACGTAAGCGTATTGAATTTATAATTGGAGTACCTTATGACTCCGATTTAGAAATAGCAAGAACAGTAATTGCTGAGGAACTGTCGAAAAACCCCAATATTTCTAAAAGTTCTGCGCCAGCTATAAATATTAATGATTTCGGAGAAAGTTCTGTACGTCTTAAAATCCATATCTGGGTAGATGATTTGTCATTAGCTTCGGAAGCCCGCACCACTGCTATGATTAGCACTAAAAAGGCTTTAGCACAAGTCGGTATTGTACTGGAAACGGCCATATAAATAAAAGCTATTATATACAATTGTACGGCTACTCTCATTCCGACGAAGGAGGAATTTTATTGATAATTTAGATTCTTCATTTCAATTCATTACATTCAGAATGACATTAGAATAAGAGACCATAAAATTTAATATATAGTTGTAGCTTCTTATATAAATGAATTTTCAGGATTTTCTACAGGTGATAGGGCCATGAAATAGGGAGAATATTTGCCTGTCTTCTCCCGCTTTTTTGTAAGTTTGTCCTATCAATTTTATGGCTGAGTACATCCTTGACAATATTTCCATTACTACTCTTTCGGTATATGATCTCCTGAAGCATACCGCTAACGGTGCGTTTATGGAAAACAGGGATTTTCATACCATCTATCCTATTGCTATAGAAAACGATGCAGGAGTCTTTACCAAGGAAACAGCTTTGTTGTCTTTTCCGGAGGTCTCAATAAATCAGATTGGTCGTTCAATAATTTGTACATGTTCGTGTGATCATACTGAACATAAATTATGCAGCCATCAGGCTGAAATCCTTCATTCTATCATAGAGTATAAAAATTTCAGGATTTTTTTTGACCCTCTTTTACGCAAACAGTTTCTTACTGCTCACGCTAAAAGCTATGGGTTAGAAAATGAATCCGATCTGGATGCTTATTTTGAGCTTGAATATGAGGATAGAAAATTGAGGGTAAAATCCAAAATCAAAGAACTGTTTCCGATCGATTCACAGTCCCTTCAGCGGGAACTGCTACCTCAGCGGATTTCTATTTTCAAAGAATTGAATGTCCGGAATACAGATAAAAAACAAATTCTGGTCATTGGCAGACACCGGTATTACAATCATCTGATGTTTTTTCTAATGGAAGCTCCTGTCACCCAAACCGGAAAAATTAAAAACCCCGTGAATCCGGTTGATGCTATGCATTTAATATGGAAAACAGATGATCCTTTAGAAATCAAGTTCTACACGGGTATTGTTGCTTTCCAGAATAAATATACTGAAGATCACAATGAAGCAGAGCTGGAAGCCTTACAGCTGATTGTCCGTAATCCGCTGGATCTGGACGTCTACTATCATGACCGGGAAATAGCAGAAACAATGGCTGCCAAATCCCTGATTCCCGTAAAACTAACTACTTTACAAGCTGAAATAAAGCTTCATGTTTTCAAGAAAGATCCTTTTTATGAAATTACGGGAGAGCTTTTATTCAGCGATACTTCATTGCCTTTTAAAAATGTAGTGATCCGGAATGAATATTTTGTATTCAGCCGAGACACTTATCATTTTGTAGACAATCCGGACGTGCTCCGGGTCATTAAATTCTTTAAAGCTAATAATGAAATTCTACTCGTTCATTCTTCAAAATATGAAGAACTGATGGAGAATATCCTCTCTTCCTTAGAATCAATTATCCAAATCAATTACAGCTACATACAGCCGGCAACACCGGTACAGCTTGAAGAGAAAAATTATCAGATAGAAAGGATCATCTACCTTCGCCAGCAGGAAAATTTTGTTTCCATCACGCCGGTGATGAAATATGGTGAAGCCGAAATCCCGGTATATTCCAGAAAACAGCTTTTTGATACCGATCAGAATGGCAATCTGTTTAAAGTAGAACGTAATGACAGCCTGGAATCTCTTTTCACTTCTATCATTATGAGACAGCATCCGGATTTTAAGGACCAGATGGATGGCCATGAATATTTTTATCTTCATAAAAATAAATTCCTGGATGAAGACTGGTTCCTTGATGCTTTTGAAGTCTGGCAGAATGAAGGGTTAACAATACTCGGCTTTAACGAATTAAAAAACAATACCATCAACCCCAACCGGGCTAAGATCAATATTCAGATTACCAGCGGGATTGATTGGTTTAATGCAAAACTGAAAGTAGGTTTTGGTAAAAAAGAAGCAGCCTTAAAACAGCTCTATAAAGCCATCCGGAATAAAAGTAAATTTGTTCAGCTGGATGATGGCACCCAAGGGATTCTGCCCGACGAATGGATTCATAAAATAGCAGCGTATTTTCAGGCCGGAGAAATTGATGGTGAACTTCTAAAGATTCCAAAAACCAATTTCAGTGAAGTTTCAATGCTTTTTGAAAAAGAGGTGCAAAGCCAGGAAGTACAAACAGAGATAGCAGCGTATACGGATCAATTTTCATCTATAAAAAATATTCCTGCGATACCTATTCCTAAAGGATTAAATGCCGAACTTAGGGATTATCAGCATGATGGGCTCAATTGGCTCAACTTTCTGGATGGGTTCAATTTCGGAGGCTGTCTTGCCGATGATATGGGATTAGGAAAAACCCTTCAGATCATTGCTTTTATTCTTTCGCAAAGAGAAAAAAGAGGCCATACCACCAATCTGATTGTTGTTCCTACTTCCCTGCTCTTTAACTGGCAGGAAGAGATTAATAAATTTGCCGCTTCTATAAAAGTGCTGTTGTATTACGGAGCAGAAAGGGAAAAAACAACAGCAGGTATGGAACAGTACGAAGTTGTGCTTACCAGTTATGGAATGCTGCTTTCGGATATCCGGATTTTTAAAACGTTTCATTTCAATTATACCTTCCTTGATGAATCTCAAACGATTAAAAATCCTAATTCGGAACGGTATAAGGCCGCTCGTCTTTTACAGTCCCGAAACAGAATTGTACTTACCGGAACTCCTGTAGAGAACAGTACTTTTGATCTTTACAGCCAGCTTTCTTTTGCCTGCCCCGGACTGTTGGGAAGCAAGCAGTATTTTAAAGATACCTACGCTATTCCTATTGATAAATTTGAATATACCAAACGGGCTGTCGAGCTGCAGCAGAAAATACAGCCTTTCATTCTGCGCAGAACAAAAAAGCAGGTTGCCAAAGAACTTCCCGAAAAAACGGAAATGGTGATCTACTGCGAAATGGATGCTGTACAGCGAAAGATATACAATGCCTACGAAAAAGAACTCCGCGAGTTTATTTCTGCAGCCGATGAGGATGAAGTGAATAAAAACAGCATGCATGTTTTGACCGGGCTTACCAAACTCCGCCAGATCTGCAACTCTCCGGTATTGCTTAAAGAAGGACACTCGGCAGAGCATTCTGCTAAGATCAAAGTATTGGTGGAACAGATTCAGAATACATCCAAAGAACATAAAATCCTTATATTTTCACAGTTTGTAGGGATGCTTGATCTGATAAAAGCGGAACTGGAAACCAGAGATATTCCATTTGAATATCTCACAGGACAAACCAAAGACAGAGGATCGAAAGTAAAGAATTTCCAGACAGATGATACCATCCGTGTATTTCTGATCAGTCTGAAAGCCGGTGGTATTGGTCTGAACCTGACAGAAGCTGATTATATCTATCTGGTAGATCCCTGGTGGAATCCTGCTGTGGAAAATCAGGCTATAGACCGAAGTTATCGTATAGGGCAGACGAAAAATGTCATTGCTGTCCGCCTGATCTGCTCGAATACAGTCGAAGAAAAAATACTGAACCTCCAGAAAAAGAAAAATAAACTGGCTCAGGATCTGCTTACTACAGACCAGTCTAAGCTGAAAGGATTTTCCAGGCACGATCTGCTGGAAATTTTAGAATAAACAAAGCACCAAATACCATTCAAAAAAAACCGACAGATATGACCTGCCGGTTGAAAAAAACAAAAATTGATATGGATATGATTAGATATGTGTTTCTTTATTTTTTAATAATTTTTTCAGTAATGATTTTCTTACCTTTCATTTGAATTTTGAGAAGGTAGGTTCCCGGAACCAGTTTTTCCAAAGTAAATGAATGGGTATTTCCTTCCATTACCTTCTGTCCGGATATGCTGTATACTTCATACTTTTCCAGCCGGTCTGTGTTTTGAATCGTTACCAATCCGGTAGTTGGATTAGGATATATTTTGATGGATGCATCTTTTGAAATCTCCCCCGTTGCAAGGTTAGATGCCTGAACATTCAATGTATAATCTTCCACCTGCCCGATAAACCATCCTGACGGACATGGTAGATTTTCCAGAGTTCCCATCCAAGAACTTGACTCGTATGCTTTTACAATTCTGAAACGCGTCTGGCCCAATAGAGCATCAGCAGGAATCTGGATGGAGCCTGTAGTAATTCCCGACTGTGCATGAGAAACAGGATTGGAATTATCTAAATAGCCCAGGTTGAATTTTTCATGATCATCAAAAATATGGTTATGATTGAAATCTATATAGGCATAGGCTGAAACAGTTGCCTGTCCCTGGGTACCTCCTGTTATAGAAATAGGATACGAAATTCCTCTGGTTACATCAAAGACTGTACTGGTGAAATCCTCGATGGTTGAGGAAGATCCGTCAATATTGCTGTCGTTGGTCATACCTGCAAACTCTACTTTGCTTATTTCACTTACTGTAAGGGTTGTAATATTCTCATCCCCGCAATAGGGTGAAGGAAAACCGGCTGTCGACGATTGGATCATCACGGTATAATCCTCTGTCTGGCCTGCTCTTAAAGTAGTATCGCACGCTGTACTGATTGAATTGGGTGCAGCAGAGTTTGAATAAGCTGCCGTATTTGTGTTTTTAAGCACACGCATTCTGGTAGCTCCGGCTACAGCATTGGCAGGAACGGTGATGGTATTAGTGACGGTCGAAGCATTGGCCGGATTTGCAGCGCTTAAACGCCCAATATAAAAGCTTTCTCCCGCATCATCAAAATTTACGTTCTGATTGAAATCAATAAAGACAACAACATCACTTGGAAAAGTACTGGAGGGACCTTTCACTGAGATCGCATAACTTCCTCCTGCCTGGATATCGGTAGACATCGCCGTGAAATTTTCATAAACAGGAGCATTTCCTGCCTGAAAAGAAGACGTATTGTTGATGTTCCCGAAAGTAACATTGGTAATCATATTACTGTCGCTTCCATACTGAAAAGCCGGTAAGCAGTATTGTGCATTACACAACGCAGTAACAGCAACCGCAGAAAGGATAGAGATCTTTTTCATTATTGTTTATTTTTATTGAGACAAATTTATATTTATTTAGACTTAATAAAAATAACAAACATAATGACATTTATCAGTTTATGGGGATTTACCGATAAACTCAGAATATTTCAATCTCAATAACTGTCATAAATTACAGGAGATCAACCTCTTTCTACGGGTTATCACAATAAGTGATTTTCTTCTGTTTTTTTTTAATCCGGACTATTTTTTGTGCTATTCATCAAAATCAAAATGATTTACTGCTATTTTATCACATAATGAGTACATGCCCGCCCTTCTATTTTGCTAAAAACCACCCTACTTTTAAAATCATAAATACATTTTACATGAATACGTATATACAATTCGTTCCTATTTATTTGCGAGACAAATGGGTTTTAATGAGCTCTTCTGCTTCGTGAACATAAATTTCAAATTGTCTGAGAGCGGCTTCTTTTTTATCAGCAGCAGTAGAGGAATTGTTTTTCACCGTGCGGGAGCCTTTGCCAAGGAAGTATATATCCCCATTATTGAACTGATAGTAGGGAGACCATGAGGTTTCATCATCTGTATACCCTTTTATAACATGCGGTAAAGCAATATTTAAAAATGCATATTCTTTGGTGCTGAACGTTGCTATCCCAACTATTAAACGTTTTAATTTTTTCAGGGTTAAAAAAGGTAGAAGTGCAGGAAACTCGGATTTATTACCGACGAATCCAAGGTTTAAGAATTCCAGATCAGGCAGCCCTTCCAAAAATGAAAAATCATCAATAGGCTGATTCCAGTCCAATGTGCCATCAATAAGCAAGTACTGTAAACTATCAATACCTCTTAATCCATCAAAGTTGGAAACTTTCCGAAGGTTCTCAAGATGCAGAGATCTTAGTTTCTTTAATTTCTGCATAGGGCTGAGGTCTGAAAACCCTGAGACATATTCAAAGGCAACTTCTTCTAAGTTTTCTAAACTGCCGATAAATTCTATATCCTTAGCCCGAAAAAAAGATAGCCGCAGTCTTTTAAGCTGCTTGAGTTCCTTTATAGCCTCTACTTGCTCTTTAGTGGGACTGTCTAAGGTCAGTTCTTCAAGATTGGGGCAGTCAAATACCTCTTTCCAATTTTCATCATGCTTACTGATCGTCAAAACTCTAACCTCAGTTTTCTCTATCATTTCATGCTTAATAGAGTAGGCAAATCTTTCATAATTGGGAACAATGCTCCAATAATTTTCTTCTCTGTATAATAAATCTGCAAAATGGTGTTTCATGTGGTGTTATTTAATTTCGGTACAAATTTCAACTAAATAATGATCCACATCTCTGATATAAGCGACTTTCTGTCCCCAGGGTTTTACACTAATTTCTTCGTACAGTGATGCGCCATTGGCAATAGAAGTCTGAACCAACGATTCTACATCATCCGTTACAAAGCCCAATTCTATCCCAAAAGGTTTCTGCTGGCCCTCTGATTTTAAAAAACCTTCTTTTATATTGGATGAGGCGAGTTCCAGTGAGGCAAAAGACAGAGACGTTTCTCCTGTCGTCAGTTCTCCGTAATCTTTTTCGGGCGTAATGAATTTAATCTCGAAGTTGAAGGTGTTTTTGTAAAAATTCATTGATTTTTCTACGTCTGCTACATAGAGAATGACATATTTAAATTGGATCATGCTTTAATTTTTAGATTGAATAATATCTTTTTCCATTTTTTGAATAAGCTCATGAATAAAGAAAAAGCCCTAAGATAAAAAAAACGGTTAAAATAACCGTTTTTAAATATTAATGGATGGAAGTCCGGAAGCAATGGTATAGGATTCTTTAAGGACCTCTGCATAAGTAGGATGTGCGTAAGATATTCTGGCCATATCCTCAGCGGTTACTTCATATTCAAGACCTACGACAGCCTGCGCAATCAGGTCTGCGGCTCTCGCTCCGATAATATGTACTCCCAGTAATTCGCCGTATTTCGGATCTGCGAGTACTTTTACAAAGCCTTCGGTATCCATTCCGGCTCTTGCCCTTGCATTTGCTGAAAAGGGAAATTTTCCAATGGTATATTCGAGTCCTTTCTGCTTCAATTCTTCTTCTGTAGCCCCAACCGATGATACTTCGGGCCACGTATACACGACCGAAGGAATTCTGTCATAGTGAATGTGGTGTTTCTGGCCATTTATTCTTTCCACTACAAATACTCCTTCCTCTTCTGCCTTATGAGCCAGCATTGCCCCTCCTATGACATCACCAATGGCATAGATTCCGGGAACTGAGGTCTGAAGATCTTCATTAACCATAATGGTACCTTTAGTACTTAATTGCACATTGGTATTTTCAATACCAAGATTTTCAGTATACGGCTTTCGTCCTACGGCAATAAGAATATAGTCTGCCTCCAGCTCCTGTTCTTTTCCTTGCTGATCTTTAAACCACACCTTAGCTGTAGTGCCCAGGTTTTCTGCTTTGTAGACAGACTGTTGAAGACGCACATCAATTCCTTCTTTGCTCATTATTTTTTTAAGCGATTTTCCCAGATCACGGTCCATAGTAGCAATCAGGTTATCGGCATATTCAAGGATCGTTACTTTTGTTCCTATTCTGTTGAAAATAGACGCCATTTCCACTCCTATTACTCCCCCGCCAACAATTACTAATGATTTGGGCTGTTCTTCAAGCGATAAGGCTTCTGTTGAGGTGATGATTCTTTTTTTATCTATCACAACACCGGGAATGGTAGCGGGTTTTGAACCGGTTGCGATAATATACTGATCCGCCTTGACCGTTATCACCGATCCATCTTCAGCGGTTACCGTAAGTACCGAATTATCAGTAAAAGAAGCGGTTCCCTGGAGATGGGTTATGTTGTTCTTCTTCATCAGGAAGTCGAGTCCCTGTGTATTTTTTAGCACTACTTCTGTTTTCCTTTTATAAAGCTGATCGAAATTCAGTTGTACAGATCCTACATCAATCCCATGAGCCCCGAATTTATGGAGTGCATCATGGTAGTGATGAGTGCTGTCCAAAAGAGCTTTGGTAGGAATGCACCCTACATTGGTACAGGTTCCGCCCAAGGTGTTGTATTTTTCAATAATTACAGTTTTATATCCCAGCTGTGCACTTCGTATAGCAGCAACATATCCGCCAGGACCTGAGCCGATAACGGCTACGTCGTATTGTTCCATTGTTTAATCTTACTATTTTTTATAAACTCATATTTTCGATAATGATGGCAGAAGCACCACCGCCTCCATTGCAGATCGCTGCGACCCCGTACCTGCGTTTTTCCTGTTGTAATACATTCAGGAGCGTTACTAATATTCTTGCACCTGAGGCTCCTATAGGATGTCCCATGGCCACTGCCCCGCCATAGATATTCACTTTTTCCAGATCATATCCTAAAATCTGCTGGTTGGAGAGAATAACAGAGGAATATGCTTCATTAATTTCAAAATAATCAATATCACTGATCTTAAGACCAGCCTGCTCCAATGCTTTATTGATGGCAACAGCCGGAGAGGTGGTGAACCATTTAGGAGCCTGGGCGGCATCTGCGTAGGAAATGATCTTTGCTAAAGGTTGCAGCTGATGTTTACGAATCGCTTCTTCAGATGCCAGAATAATTGCTGCAGCTCCGTCGTTAAGATTACTTGAATTGGCAGCCGTCAGAACGCCGTCTTTTTCAAAAGCAGGTTTCAATTGGGATACTTTTTCAGGAATAAGCTTATCGATATCTTCATCTTTATCAATAACTACCGCTCCTTTTTTTCCTTCTATCCGTATCGGAATGATTTCATTTTCAAACTTATTATTTGCTGAAGCTTCCTGCGCTTTTTTGTAAGAAGATAAAGCATAATCATCTAATTCTTTTCTGGTATGGCCATATTTTTTCACGCCCAGTTCAGCAGCACTTCCCATATGGAAATCATGATAAACATCCCATAAACCGTCTTTTATCAACCCGTCTGTAAGAACGGTATCTCCAAGCTTTTTACCATTCCGGAGATGGGTATAATGAGGAACATTACTCATACTCTCCATTCCTCCTGCAGCGACAATATGTTCCTGTCCCAGCTGGATCTGCTGCGCTCCCAGCATTGCGGCTTTCATTCCTGAAGCACAAACCTTATTGATCGTTGTAGCATCTTTATCCACCGGAATTTTTGAGAAAACAGCTGCCTGCCGTGCCGGCGATTGTCCTACTCCGGCACTCAATACATTGCCCATGTACACGCTGTCAATATATTCAGGAGAAAGTGACAGGCTTTCATAGGCGTTCTGAATAGCAATTGCGCCAAGCTGTGTTGCGGTAAATTCCATCAGGCTTCCCATAAATCCACCGATAGGAGTACGTTTTGCGGCAACAATAAATACGTCTTTCATATTCTATTTGTTTTTATATACCGATCGGTATATTATTGATTAAAAAAATTTTGACTTTCTCTTCTTTAATTTTACGAAAGTAATCCTGACAAAGATACTTAAAAAATACCAATCGGTATATTCATTGCAATGAATTTTCTATATTTTATTTTAATTAAAAATTGATAAGGTTTTCGGTGAAATTGATGGACTTATGTTCTGCTTAACTGATCCAGCTTCTTCAGTAGTGTCGGCATTCTGAAAGGCCCATGCATCTGCTCTACTTTTAGGTGTATATTATCCACATCAGCGCCTTTAGCCGTAAGAAAAAGGGCTGTTTTACTTTCTCCGCGGTATACACTCCTTCTTTGAGAATCGGATGCATTAAATTCATTTTTAGCAATTCCTACGACAGGATATTTCCGATCAAGGGCTTCATACAAATAGCCTCCAAGTCCTGTTTTACCTTCATCATTAAGCGTCACATAACCATCTACAATAATAAGATCACCATCTTTCAGAGGAATTTTCTGTAGCAAACTTATAATGCATGGCAGTTCTCTTTTGTAAAATGCACCGCTTTCATAGGCAGAGGTTATTGCTGTTTTTTCGGTAAAAATCTCAGATTCTTTTTCAGAAGTCCAGTCTTCAAATGCAATACAGGCTGTATTGGCGTAATCTTCATAATAATAGGTGTCAAAAGCGTAAATCATCCTCAATGGGTATAAAATTCTCCAAAATGCCATAGAATCCCGGAAGGATCATGCACAAAGCATTCTTTTCCCCAATCCATTGTTCTCACAGGAACGAGCCTCACATCTTTATATTTTTCAGTAAGGTGTAAAGATAGAAGTTCTTCCCAGCAGTCATCTGCACTGCTGACTTCGATAAAAATCATGGTATTATCAATCCAGTCTTTTGCATAATAGTCCTGAAGATAAAATCCAATTTCCTGCTTTTTAAACAGGGATAATTTAGGCTCGAGAATCACTTCTTCAAATCCTAAATCTTTATAAAAATTTCTGCTGATTTCAAAGTCTTTAGAGCCAATAAAGGGTCTGATTGATTTCATTTGATGTTTCATGAGTTTATATTTTTCCAGTCATTAAAAGTCATTTCAAACTTTGTCTTGAGTTCCGATTTCTTTCCAGCCTGATTGTTTATAGAACATTTCTGCTCTTGTACCGGGAGAAGTTCCCAACTATATTTTTTCTGCCAGATCTACCATTGAAAGCCAACTACCATATTATCAGCTTCACATATCCAGCCTTTTTCTCTTTCGAACAAAAATTCTTCACAGTCTTTACTGGTCACAAGATTAGGATCGGATAAGGCATTTTCTTTTACCGAATTTCTTACGAACTGGATATCCGGAATATCTTCCGGTCTGTTTTATAAACAATTATAGTCTTTAATTAAAACTTGAGTAAAAACACATAATAGTTTATTTTTAAATACATTATGTATTTTTACTCAATTAAAAGATGTTAATTTTACTTTAAAAATTTCTATACTATCTTTCTGTTTCAATATTATTGTTTTTTATCTACTACAATTCTCTCAGTTCTGTTGGCAATTTCCCAGGCCGTTGCAAAGACAAGTTGTGCTCTTTTTTGCAGTAATGGGTAATCAATTTTTTCCACATCATCTGTAGGTTTGTGATAATCTTCATGAATTCCGTCAAAGAAGAAAGCTACCGGCACATTATTTTTGGCAAAATTATAGTGATCCGATCTGTAATATAATCTGTCCGGATCGCTTGGATCGTCATATTTATAATTCAGTTCCAGATTGTTAGTTCTTTTATTAGCCGCTTCATTGATAACTTTGAGCTGGGAGCTCAGCATTTCAGATCCGATAACGTATACATATTGTTTTCCTCTGTTGGCAAGGTCATCACGTCCTATCATATCAATATTCAGGTCAACTACAGTATTGGTAAGCGGAAATACCGGGTTTTCCGTGTAGTATTCCGAGCCAAACAGGCCGTGCTCTTCTCCTGTTACATGTAGGAAAAGAATGGACCTTTTTGGGCCGTTTCCGGCTTTTTTAGCACTCTGAAATGCTTTTGCAATTTCCATCACACCTACGGTACCACTTCCATCATCGTCCGCCCCGTTATATACTACTCCATTTTTAACACCTACATGGTCGTAATGAGCAGACACAACCACAATTTCTTCCGGTTTTTCCGATCCTTCTATAAATGCCAGAATATTTTCAGAATCCGGCAGGTTTCCACCGCCTCTTTTTTTCATGAAATCTGAAGGAACCTTCTGGTAATATGATCCTAACGCCTTTGGATAGGAAATCCCCAAGCTTTTATAATAATTGATCATGTACTCTCCCGCTCTTTTCTGCCCCGGGCTTCCGGTATCTCTTCCTTCCATTTCATCGGAGGCAATTACGTATAAGTTTTTCTTTAGATCATCTGCTGTAATTGTTTTATATGCAGCCAGAAACGCTTTATCTCCTTTGGCAACAGAAGAGGATTTCTGTGCACCGTCGGATACTTTAGATGCTCCGCAGCTTGCCAGCACAGCGATAGAAAATAGTGGAATGAGTAGTTTTTTCATGCTAGAATAATTTGTCTAAAAATAACAATTTTTATTTAATCTTTACCGGATTGCATTTTTTCTTATATTTGATATAAATGCAAAATTGATGGAAAATATTTACGGATTTACCCATTACTCTTTTTTCACGGAGATGTCTGAGCTTGCGGTACGGCATAACAGCTTTGACCTCTCTTTAGGCATTCCTGATTTTGATATTGATGAGCGGTTAAAAAGCTTTTTAAGAGAATCCGCAGACCTTAACTGCCATCATTATGAGCCTCTTGCCGGAAGTCCATTTCTCATTGAAAATATTATCCACTACAATAGAAAGAGAAAGAATCCGATATCTATTACTCATCACGAAGTAAGTATTGTTCCTTGTGCAACCTTTGCTTTACATACCGCGCTTAAATCTATTTTAAATCAACATGATGAGGTGATTATTATCCAGCCTTCCTATTATACTTACGGACCATCCGTTGTACTGAATGGCGGAACTCCGGTGTATTATGATCTTGATAATGATTTCGCCATTGACTGGGAAAAAATTCAACAGTGCATTTCCGAAAAAACAAAAGCAATTATTGTTAATTCCCCGCAGAATCCAACAGGAAAAATATGGACTCAGACAGAATGGGAACAACTGTACAACATGATTAAAGACCAGGAAATTTATGTAATTTCTGAAGAAATCTATGATACTTATTGCTATGACGGGATTGAACATTACAGCTCATTCCTGCATCCGGAGTTAAGGAAAAGAACATTTTGTATTTTTTCTTTCGGTAAAATGTTTCACACTACAGGCTGGAAAGTGAGTTATATGCTTGCTCCTGAGAATCTTACAGCACGATTCAGATGCCACCAGCAATACATTTCTTACAGCGCTAATGCACCTGCTCAATATGCCATTGCAAAATATCTGGAAGTGTTTGATCCAGCTGAAAATCAGAAGATAATGGAACACAAGCGGAATATTTTCAATGAATTAATAAAAGACACACCGCTACAGGTGGAAAAGAAAGCAGAAGGAAGTGTATTTCAAACAATTAATTTCAGAAATGTTTCCAAAACAATGACCGACGTTGAATTTTCCAAATGGCTGACTATTGAAAAAAAGACAGCCTGTCTCCCCCTTTCTGCATTTTACAATTCACGGAATAATTCTGATTATATCCGGTTTAGTTTTGCTAAAAAGGATGAGGTGATCATTCAGGCCATGGAGCATCTGAGAAAGCACTTATAATTACTCTGTATAAAACAAAAGCACTGCGTTCTGCAGTGCTTTTTATATATTTAATGAATTGAGTTTTATAAAGCAAGAACCCTTACATCAATCCTTCTGTTTTCAGCTTTACATTCATCCGTATCATTCGCCGGACACAAGGGATATTGTGAACCATAACCTTCTGCTTCTACTCTGTCTGAGGCAATTCCCATTTCCAACAGTTTCAGCTTGGCAGTTTGTGCTCTAAGATTGGATAGTTTCTGATTGGTTTCTTCGCTGCCTGTATTGTCCGTATATCCGCCTAATTTTATTTTCAGATCCGGATAGGCATTTAAAATTTCTGCCAGATTATTCAACTGTATTTCCGAACCTGCTTTCAGATTACTTGATCCTGTTTCAAAGTACAGATTCTGAATGGTAAACCAATTATTGGAGTCCAATAGCGCCTGATCTTTCTTCTTCACCGCTTCATACATCTGATAGAGATGGCTGCCCTGACCTAAAGAAATTATCTTTCCGGAGTTTAATTGTATTTCTTCAACAGCTCCTGTCTCATACACGAAATCTCCACTTTCATTCAGATGCCCTACCACCTCTTTTGAACCTGAAATCTTTTTAAGCTCCGTACCTGAACCAACTGCAACAGTTTTACCCATCAGGCTTTCTATTTTAGCTTTTCTGTTGGCTTCAATTTTATCTTTATGCAAAACCGCCAGTGTAGGCGCAATAACAAGTGAAACAATAGACATCAATTTAATCAGAATATTCATGGACGGCCCTGATGTATCTTTAAATGGATCTCCCACGGTATCTCCTGTCACGGAAGCTTTATGAGGTTCCGAACCTTTATAATAGGTTTGTCCGTTAATATTCACTCCTTTTTCAAAAGATTTTTTAGCATTATCCCAGGCACCTCCTGCGTTATTCTGGAACATCCCCATCAATACTCCGGTTACGGTAGCTCCTGCTAAAAATCCGCCTAATACTTCAGGTCCAAAAATAAATCCCATCAATAATGGTGAAATAATCGCAATGGCACCCGGCAACATCATTTTTCTAATGGATGCGTCGGTAGAAATGGCTACACATTTTTCATATTCCGGTTCTGCTTTTCCTTCTAAAATCCCCGGAATCTCACGGAACTGTCTTCTTACTTCTTCTACCATCGCCATGGCGGCCTGTCCTACGGCGGTAATGGCTAATGATGAAAAGATGAAAGGGATCATTCCGCCTACAAATAGTCCTGCAAGGACATCAGCTCTGTAAATATCAATTCCGTCGATGCCTGCAATGCCTACGAAGGCTGCAAATAAGGCCAAAGCCGTTAAAGCTGCAGAAGCAATCGCAAAACCTTTTCCTGTGGCTGCTGTAGTGTTTCCTACGGCATCCAGAATGTCTGTTTTTTCGCGGACTTCTTTTGGCAGTTCACTCATTTCAGCAATTCCTCCTGCATTGTCTGCAATAGGACCAAAAGCATCAATCGCAAGCTGCATTGCGGTGGTTGCCATCATTCCGGCGGCGGCAATGGCAACTCCATATAACCCTGCACATAAATAGGAACCGTAAATCCCGCCTGCTAAAACAAGGATAGGAAGAAATGTAGATTCCATTCCTACAGAAAGTCCTCCAATAATATTGGTTGCATGCCCCGTGGAAGACTGTCTTACAATACTGGAAACAGGCCTTTTACCCATCGCTGTATAATATTCTGTAATGATGCTCATTAACGTTCCTACAAGCAAACCTACCATAATGGCCCCAAACACGCCCATTTTTGTGAATTCAAGACCTCTGAGAATCATTTTATCCGGAAGAATATAGTTGACTAGGAAATAGGAAGCTACTGCAGTAATGACAATACTTCCCCAATTTCCCAGATTTAAAGCATTCTGAACGCTTGATGTTGATGGTCCTTCACTGTCATTAATCCTTACAAATAAAGTTCCTATCATTGAAAAGATGATTCCTGTTCCTGCAATAAGCATTGGCAGAAGGATGGGTGCAAATCCTCCGAAAGAATCTACAGAAACCGTTTCTCTTCCCAAGACCATTGTTGCAAGAACGGTGGCCACATAAGAACCGAATAAATCCGCTCCCATTCCTGCCACATCGCCTACGTTATCTCCTACATTATCTGCAATGGTTGCAGGGTTTCGCGGATCATCTTCAGGAATTCCGGCTTCTACTTTTCCTACCAGGTCGGCTCCTACATCCGCTGCTTTGGTGTAAATTCCGCCGCCCACTCTGGCAAAAAGGGCAATAGATTCGGCGCCTAAGGAAAATCCGGTAAGAATTTCAATGGTCCTTTCCATTTCAAGGGAATCTACTGTGGCATTCGGGGCAAAAATCTGTTTAATTACCAAAAACAGGGTTCCCAATCCTAACACCGCTAATCCGGCAACGCCCATCCCCATTACAGTTCCGCCGTTAAAAGAAACTTTTAATGCTTTGGCAAGGGAAGTTCGTGCTGCTTCTGCAGTTCTCACGTTGGCCTTAGTGGCTATTTTCATTCCGATAAAACCAGCTAACGCAGAAAATATAGCACCTACAATGAAGGCAATTCCTATGCTCCAGTGTGAATTGGCGTTGCTCATTCCCATTATAATTAACAGAACGGCTACGATCACTACGAAATATGTCAAAATTTTGTACTCAGCTTTCAGAAAAGCCATAGCACCGTCAGCGATATGTCCGCTGATTACTTTCATTCTCTCATTTCCGGCATTTTGCCTGCTTACCCATTTACTTTGAAAAAATGTATACAATAAAGCAACAACACCAAATATTGGAATTAAATAGAACAAGCCCATAGTTTATTATTTTTATATTAATGAATTGTAATTAGTTTTATAAATATAACAAAATTTCCAAATGCTTTATAGAGGTGAGAATATTATATTTTATTGTATATTTATTGACACCACAAATTCACAAATCATGAAAGCATTAATTTATTTAATTCTCTCAGCATTATTCATTAGTAGCTGTCAAACCAGAATTCCCACAGAAAAAGCTGAAATCCTGTATTTTGGAGGTCCCATTTTAACTATGGAAGACCAGACTCCGCAAGCAGAAGCTCTTGCTATAAAAAATGGTAAGATCCTTTTTGCAGGAAAAAAATCTGAGGCTGATGATTATACCGATTTTCATACGAAAAAAGTTGATCTTAAAGGAAATGTTTTATTACCCGGATTTATTGATGTTCATAGCCATCTTACCTCCCGCGCAGGCATGATGCAGGCGGTTGATCTTTTCCCAGAACCTTATGGAACTGTAAATTCAATCCCGGAACTTCAGAATACGCTGAAAAACTTTATTAAAGATCATAAAATATCCAACCGCCAATCGGTGATCGGCAATGGTTATGATGATGCCATTATGAAAGAGCACAGGCATCCGACTAAAGAAGAACTGGATGCTGTCAGCACAACCAATCCTATTATTGTTATCCATACTTCTGGGCACGCAAGTGTTGCCAATACCGCTATGCTGAAGATGCTTGGGATATCTGATTCTTCAAAAGATCCCGATGGCGGACATTACGGACGTGATAAAAAAACAGGAAAACTCACCGGAAAATTAGAGGAAAATGCCAGTTTTTTAGCTCTATTAGCTCTTACTGAAAAAATGAATAAGGAAATTGCAGATCCTCAGACGCTGGCTTTAAAGAACCTTATGAAAGCTCAGGATGAATGGCTCAGCTACGGACAAACCACTACTTGTGATGGCCGAACCATGGGAGAAAGTGTTCACTTGTTAGAAAAAGCAGCTTCTGAACATCTCTTCAAAGCAGATGTAGTCTATTTTCCCGATTATGAATATTTCAAAAAAGATCTGAATACTTTTAAACCAAAGTATATGAAGTACAATAATCATCTTAAACTTGGTGGGTTCAAGTTTTCTGATGACGGTTCTCCGCAAGGAAAAACGGCCTGGCTTACCCAGCCTTATCTGGTTCCACCGGAAGGTCAGTCGGCTGATTATAAAGGGTTTCCTATCTTTACAGATGAAGTTTTATATGATGATCTGAAAACGTTATTTCAAAATAATATTACAGCACAGCTTCACGTTAACGGTGATGCTGCTATTGATCAGGCACTACGGGTTATTAAAAGGCTAAAGGATGAAAAAATCTATAGACCTGAGCTTCGTGCTACCCTTATTCATGTTCAAAACAGCCGTCCTGATCATATTCAGAAAATAAAAGACCTGGGGCTTATTCCGTCTTATTTTTCAACGCATGCTTACTTATGGGGAGACTGGCATTACTCCAGTGTTTTCGGTCCTGAAAGAGCTTCATTCATCAGCCCTGCCCATTCTGCACTGCAAGCCGGAATCATTTTCACCATCCATCATGATGCTCCTGTAACTCCGCCGGATTTAATTACAGCCGTCTATGCAGCCGTTAACCGAAAGACACGTTCCGGAATGATTCTGGGGCCTAATGAAAGGATATCACCTCTAGAAGCCTTAAAAGCAATAACAATTAATGCTGCTTATCAACTCCAGGAAGAAAAAACAAAAGGATCTATTAAAGCCGGAAAGCTTGCCGATCTGGTTATCCTTGATAAAAATCCATTAACAATAGATCCTGAACAAATCAGGAGTATTGTTGTTTTGGAAACGATAAAAGAAGGAGTTTCTGTTTACAAAAGAAAATAACCCACTTTTTTGTTGGCATGAACGCCTGAAACGAATCCTTACTCTATTTATACACCATACAAAAAACACACAATATGAAACAAAAGATTACTTTATTGGCAGCGCTTTTGCTGGGAACAGCTATTTCTGCCCAGGGACATTATAATGGTTCCTCATTTAATCCCAATGATTATTTTGCACCCCATCCAGGATGGATTATTCCTGTCTGGTATGGATATGCAGATATGAATTATCACAATGCTTCGGGTAAAAAATCAGATCAGCTGATCAATCCAACTCCCGGAAATCCTACGGAGCTTACTCTAAAACAAAATGTGAAAACCCATTCTTTCATACTCATGGCTATTTATGGTGGCAAGGGTAAAATTTTAGGAGCGAATTGGGGCATGATGATTATTCCTACCCTGAACAGTCCAACCGCTGATATTGCTTTAGATTATTACTCCAGTCAAACAGGTTCCGGAAGCTATGTTTTCACCAATAAAAGCATTGGAATCGGTGATATGTACATCCAGCCTGTATGGTTGTCCTGGACGAAAGGAAAATTCAGTTATGCTTTAAATTATGGGGTTTGGGCGCCTACCGGAAAGTACAAACCTAATGATCCCGACAATGGTGGACATGGCTATTGGTCACATAATATCCGGATTGCAGGTAAAGTAAAGCCCACCTCTAAAACTAACATCAGTATTGCTACTACCCTGGAAATCAACCAATGGCAGAAAGATACTGATTTTAAAGAAGGCAACCATTTTACCATAGACGCCGGTGGATCTTATGTATTAGATACCCGAGGTGATGAAATAGGAATGTTCGGCCATTACAGCACTCAGGTAAGTCATGATAAAGGAACAAACGGTGGTTTTGCTTCTGATCAGATTGCCGGAATCGGGGCCTTTGGTTCTTACTGGATCATTCCCATGAAAATTGGTCTTATGGGCAGAATTACCCAAAACTTCGCCGCTGAAAACCGATTTGCGGGAATAGCCGTTCAGGTAGGTGTAAATTTTTTAATTCCTTCCGGCAGCCACTAAGATTTTATTATCAAAACTTAAAAACAAAAAAAGACAGATGAAATTCATCTGTCTTTTTATTATCTGTATACGGGGATTTTATCCTCCGAATTTGTCTGCGTAATCTTTCTGAGATGCTTTGATCACTTTCTTGGCATGCTCTACTCCATACACTTCCTGGATTCTGCATTTCGCAGGCTCATCCGGTAAGTTTTTGTACGTTAAGAAATAGTGCATCAATCTTTTTACTTCAGCATCCGGTAATTCAGCGATATCTCTGAAGTGACCAAAAGCGTGATCTCCTACCATAACGGCAACGATCTTATCATCTGCTTCACCACCATCGATCATTTTGAACCCACCGATTGGAATAGCTTCCATAAACAAACCTCCTCCGTGAATATTGTGAGAACTTAAAACACAGATATCCAATGGATCATGATCTCCTGTCGTTACATCGCCTGCACCGCTTTCAACAGCTAATTTCATTACTTCATTATCACAATATGTTCTAGGAACAAAACCGTACAATGCCGGAATGATATTTGAGAATTTTTGTGGTCTGTCCACCTTTAAATATCCTGTTTCTTTATCTACTTCATATTTGATAGTATCAGAAGGAACGATTTCCACGAATACGTTAACAACATTTGGCGCATCTTCTCCTGCAGAAACTCCATGCCATGGATGTGCTTTAAAATTTGGAATCATTATTTATTTGTTATTTTTTATGTTATTATTAAAATTTCTCTTCTTAAATCTTCTATTGTTGCGGCAATATAATCATCTCCATTCATATATCCCATGATAAAAACAGTTTTAAACTCCTCCAGATCGGGATTGTTATTAAGTTCTTCATAGGTTGAATGAAGCAGATCTATGATGGCATTTTTAGAATCAACAATGTTTTTCCATGAATTTTTGGTAATGTAAAGCTGTTGTGAAGAGTTGTAATCAAATTCTTCATTAATCGTCTTTTCAGTTAAGAAAATAAATTCGTGAACAGCTAATTTTTTATCAAAATTTTGGATAAGGTTGGATGGCTTCATCCGTTCCAGAAAAAGAGTCATTCTTTCGTAGGAATGGGTTTTATTTTCTGAATTTGATTTTACAGAAAGTAGCTTGATCTCCTGGTTTTTAAGGGTAATATACGAATGAACAAACTGTCTCAGCAAAACCAGGAAAGGGATTGCGATAATCAATGCAAAAGCATACGGTAGATATTCTGAAAAATTTGCCATAATTTAGGTGGCAAAATTACTAATATTTTCTGAATTATAACTCAAATAAAGCAGGTCTTTGCGTTACTTCATGATAACATACAGAGTTTTCGTCGAAAATGTGATATACGAGGCTTTTTCTCGTCCTGTTCTTATCTAAGTGAGGTTCTCCTCCATGTAAGATATTGGCGTGCCAAATCAATAAATCTCCTTTTTTTGCTTTAAAAATTTCTTTCTTAAGCCCTAACTCTTTTACTTTATTCTCAAGGAATTCTTCGTATGCTTTATAGCTCTTTTTACCGATTCTAAAAGCATTCCCTTCGTTATCATAATCAGAATTTAAAAAGTAGGGTAATTTATGGCTTTTAGGAATGTAATGAAGAGCCCCGTTATTCTCATCAACATCCTCTAAAGCTATCCATACCCCTAAAAGTCCTCCCAGAGGATAAGTGGTCATGTGGATGCTGTCTGAATGGGTTTTCTGCTGGCTTCCATTAATGAAATTGATACTTTGAAAAAGTTTGGCTTTCCCATCCAGCAAAACAGATAAAAAGTCCAGCAGTTTTT
>Ga0153980_1000269_pt1 | contig 24764 bp, 23 predicted proteins | sample TSGA064MetaG_FD_104722 | JGI IMG/M metagenome (GOLD analysis project Ga0153980, IMG submission 104722) | Attine ant fungus gardens microbial communities from Georgia, USA - TSGA064 MetaG | ecosystem: Host-associated > Fungi > Mycelium > Unclassified | place: USA: Georgia, Magnolia Springs State... | reverse complement strand
AGGTTAGTATCAGGATAAGGCATTGCCGGATAAGGCGATGTCAGCATATCGAAGTCGCTCTTACGCAGCCGCGCCAGATATTGAGAACTGTCTACCTGGCGAATCACCAGATTGATGCCCAGACGGGCCAGGTTGTGCTGAAAAGGCAGTACCCACTGGTCGCTGCCGCCGCTGCGCAAAAGCAGTTCAAAGGTAAAAGGCTTGCCGCTGGCCACGTTGACCAGCCGCTGATTTTTCAGCTCCCAGCCTGCCTGCTTCAGCAGGTCGGTGGCCTTAAGCAGGCTGGCGCGATCGTAGCCGCTGCCGTCGGTGTGGGAAGGCTGAAAGCGCTGTGAGAAAACGTCGTCGGGAATTTTGCCTTTAAACGGCGCCAGGATCTCCAGCTCTTTCGCATCCGGATAGCCGGTTGCCGCATATTCGGTATTCTGGAAATAGCTCTGGGTTCGCTTGTAGGCACCGTAAAACAGCGCCTTATTCATCCATTCAAAATCGAACGCCAGCGACAGCGCTTCACGCACTCGCCGATCGGCAAACTGCGGTTTTTGAACGTTGAAAGCGAGCCAGCTGGTTGCCGTTGCCACGGTGTTTGGCTTTTCATCTTTCACAATATAATGATTTTCAAAGTTTTTACCGCGATACTGCGTGGCCCATTTTTTTGCCGAACCCTCGGCGCGGAAATCAAAAGACCCCGCTTTAAAAGCTTCAAACGCCACGTTGTCATCAAGATAATAGTCGTAACGCAGCGTATCGAAATTAAAACGCCCTTTGTTCACCGGCAGGTTGGCGGCCCAGTAATCCTTAACGCGCGACCAGGTAATGGACTGGCCCATTTTGTAAGCACTGATGCGGTAAGGCCCGCTGCCTAACGGCGGCTGTGCCAGGGGTTCACCAAGGTTATGATCTTTCCAGAACTTCTTTGGGAATACGGGCAGCGACAGCAGCGACAGCATCATGTCTTTATTACTGGCGGGCAGTTCAAGGCGTACCGTCAGCCGAGAGATAGCCTTTGCCGTTACGCCCTTATAAAACACGCGAAACTGCGGCACGCCTTCCGTCATAAATTTATGAAAGGTGAAGGCGACATCTTCTGCGGCGATCGGCGAGCCATCCTGGAAACGGGCCTGCGGGTTAAGCGTGATTTCCACCCAGCGGTAACTGTCCGGATAGCGAGCAAATTCGGCAATCAGCGGGTAATAGCTGCCCGCCTCATCGTCGGAATTGACAAACAGCGTGTCGTAAAGCGTATCCGTTCCCATGGCGGGATTGCCGCGTGAGGCGAAGCGGTTGAAATTATCAAAGGTGCCGATAGCGGAAAGCGTAATGTTACCGCCTTTCGGCGCGGCCGGATTGACGTAATCATAATGCGTAAAGTTGACGGCATATTTCGGCTCGCCAAGCTGGGCAAAAGCATAGCTTTCATTAATATTCTCAGCTTGTGCCGCCGTCGCGGTTAAACAGAACAGTAGCAAACCAAAGCAGCGGAAAATCATGTCGTTAACCTACTCCAGACAAAATGCAGCGCCGTGCCCGGAGCAGCACGGCAAAAATAATGCGCCCAAACGGCTTTTTACGCTTTCAGGCAGCGTAGCGCAATCTTTTAACTCTCGACCGGGGCAGGGGGCCGCTGAAAATACTCAATCAGCTGCGCTACCGTGCGCGGTCGGCTGAACAAAAAACCCTGGAAATGACAGACGCCGCGATGGCGGAGCCAGCGGGCCTGCTCGCCCGTTTCCACCCCTTCCGCCACGGTATGCAGATTGAGTTTTTTAGCCAGCGCCAGTACGGCATCCAATACCGGGGAAGTAAACGACTCTCTGGCAATGTTCTTCACAAAGCCACGGTCAATTTTAAGATAGTCAAAGCGGAATTTTTCGAGATAGATCAGGGCACTGTGGCCGGTGCCAAAATCATCCAGCGCAATGCGGATATTTTTGCTGCGCAGCCAGTCAAAAATGTCCTGGGCGTTGCGCGTCTCCACCATGGTTCGTTCGGTAATCTCAAAAACGTAGCTGAAGTGATTTTGCGGCATCGCTTCCAGCCAGCGGGTAACGTCATGGTAAAACTCTTTATCGCTCAGATGCGCGGGTGAAAGATTGAGATTCAGGCCGGTTCCGGCTGGGATCTCATGGCGCAGCTCGTGGCAGTCGCGCGCCACCAGTTCAAACAGGTGGCGAGTTAGCGGCACGATCAAATTTTTATTTTCGGCATAGCGGATAAAGCTATCGGGAGGAATGGCACCCGCAACGGGATGCGTCCAGCGCAGTAGCGCTTCCAGCCCGCAAACGTCGCCGCTGACCGCCGCGATGACCGGCTGATACTCGACGTGAAACTCGCCGCGCCGGATACCCTGTAAAATTTCCCGGCCTGGCCGCCAGTACTGCGTCATAACCAGCAGGCTACTGAAACCGCCCGTCAGGCCAAGCAGTAGACCCACCAGCAGGACAATATTGATATCGCCGACGGATAACCTGTCGCCGTAGATTGCCAGCTGGAAGGGATAGCCGGGCAGCATAATCGTTCTGAGCGGGTTGGCAGGCAGCGAATGGCTGCTAACAAAGCGCTGCTCCCAGCTGGTAATCGCTTTATCGCCGGTGATAATAGCCATGCCGTTTATTTCATGCTGTCCGGCGGTATAGAGCAGGTAGGGCGTAAGGTTAATACCCAGCGTGACCAGCACACCTTTTCCTGCTTCATCACCTTTTAGCCAGAGCTCCAGAGCCGGTTTTTCGGGGGCCAGCGGCGTGGCGGCCACCAGGCGAATATCAATCGCTTTTCGCGTATCCGTCTCGGGTGAAAGCCGGTGGATATCCTGCTGCATCTCATCGGTCGTAGAAGAACACCAGGCCTGATTATTATCTACCAGCCAGATAGTCTGGATATTTTCGTTAACAGCGGTATGGCGGGTCAGCGTGTCTTTAACTGCGTCGCAGGAAAGATGGGGCAACGTTTGCAGCGGCAAGAGGTTTTGTTTTAGCTCATCAAACAGATTCTGGACATAGTCCTGACTTCTTTTAGCCAGCTTGTCGTGATTATTAGCGCGGTGCTGGGCAACAAGCAGCAGAGCGATAAGGGCAGATAACAGAAAAAAGAGTAAGCCAAGGGTCGCACTGAAGCAGGCAATCTTGCGAGGATTGAGAAGGGGCCGCGTAAGGCTTGATGAGAGTGGCATGGGGTTTGTCTCCCGTGAGTGCCCGTTTAGTTATTGCGCTGTCCTGCACAACAGACGCCCGTTTCAATATGGCAGGATATACCGGGAAAGCGTCATTTGTCTTCATATTATTATGATTAGGTTCGGTTTTTTAATAGTTTGTTTCTGCACAGGCGGTTATGCGCCCTGTTAAGGGAAAGACAAATAATTTACCGACAGAGAATAAGCGAGTTTATTCTGCGCGAAAAAAGCCGCAGACAAAGAAAAACCCCGTACAGGACGGGGTTTGTCATAGCGAAAGGCAAGCGCCTTTCTTTCTCGTTTTGCACAGTCTTCAGGGATCGATCAGCTTTGCGTACGGCTCAGAACTCGTCGCGCTTCGCGGTAGCGATTTTTCCAGTAAACATCATTAAGGCTGGAAATCATCACGCCGCTGCTGGTGGATGCATGAACAAAGTTATCGTTGCCCAGGTAAATGCCGACGTGGCGACCGGTAGAACCGGCGCGAAACAGCACTAAATCACCCGGACGCAGCTTGTTACGCTGAATGCTTTTGCCGGTATCTTCCTGCTCATAGGTGGAGCGGGGCAGATCCAGGCCAAACTGTTCACGGAACGTGGTCTGAACAAAGGCGGAGCAATCAATGCCGCGTTTACTGGTACCGCCAAGACGGTAACGAACGCCCTTCCAGTCCGAATATTGATCCATCAGGCGGGATTTAATATCCACATTCTGAACCATCTGTTCGAATTCATCCTGAGACGCCTGAAGTAAAAAGCCGTTATGGCCATTAACTGCATGCGTATCAGTTTGTGCATTGTTACTGGTATTCGTCGAGCTACAGGCTGAAAGCAGCGTGGCCAGAGCCACTGCGGGTAACACCCGCCAGATATATCTCAGAATCGGTTGAGACTTGACCATTATGTTTGTGATCCCTTGAAGTCCTTAACGACAGAAGTCGCTAGCTATGCGAAACGGAACGAGATTAATTAGCGCACTAAGGTAAAATCCTTTCCCTGCATCTGAAATGTGCTCGAACGCACAATTTAAAATGTAAATAATGGAAATATTTTACGGCTTTGTCCTAATCGAAAATGAGATTACCCGATTAACCGCCGGCTGGCGAGGGGTTTTAACGACTTTTTTCCGGGTTTTTATTACGGGAAACAGTAAGATCGCAAGATGGCTACTTTATCGGCCAAAAGGGCAAAAACATGAGGGTTGAAATAGCACTACAGTATAAAAAACGGCCTTTTTTTTGCGATTCAGTTTAAACCTGCTGAACCTTTACCAAAGCCAGAGTATTTCGCTACCCCCTAAACATCACAATTTCTTTTGCTTTTCGTGGGATTTTGGGATGTAGATCTCAAAATAAAAGCCATGAAGCGCGCCGTAATTTGGCGATCCATGGCTTTTTATTATGACCAAAGCTTATTATTTACTAAGCAGGCTTATATTTACCCGGCAAATGACGATATAAAGCATTGACCAAATAATCGCTGCCTGACGTCATTAACCACCAGCTCATGCCCACCAGCACCACAGAAAGCGATCCTACCATTACATCTGTAAACCAGTGCGCGCCAATCATGATGCGCGGCGTGGCAAATATCAGCACAATGGCCAGCGCAATTAAAAAGGCCCGGCGGCCAAAATAGCGCAGCATAAAGCAGGCAAAAATCATCAGCATCATGCCGTGATCGCCCGGGAAGCTATCGGAAGAGGCGTCTTTGGTTGGAATGCCGGTTAAGGTAGTGACGTGATTAACGTCCGGGAAGAACTTTGTTGGGCTGGGATGCGAGACCGGAATCAAATGGCCCAGCTGGTTCAGCACGACAGCCGTCAACAGCATAGCAATGCCGATAGCCAGCATGCGCCTGCGGCCCTGCGGCGTCTCCCGGCGCCAGAAGCTATAGTAGAGCGCGCCCATTGCCAGCAGTGAAACCGCATCAAAAGGACGGAAATTGGTGATAGCCACCAGCCACAGCAGCGCTTTATTGGTCACCAGCCGCTCGTTAAACCAGTAAAAAATGGTCTTATCCAGCGTAAACCAGAACCCATGGTGCGCAGGTAAATACCAGGAGAAAAACAATGCAAGGCCCAGCACGTTAAGCACCAGGATAGAAATTAAATTATTTGCGCGCATTTTATTAAAATTAGGTTAAGAAAAAAGTAACGGAGTAGATTATACAGCGTTAGTTAAACGAAGCTTCAACAAAGATGCCTGGAGCCTGTTCCAGTCAGCCTCTTCTTCATGAATGATTTCAATCCGGCTGTCCGGCGGCGTTGCCTGCCGCGTTTCAATGTTAAAATCTTCGCCCTGACGGTTAACACTCAGCAAACCTTCCGGAATACGCATGACGCCTTTAACCCGGCTAACCGGAGCCAGCCGCGCCCACTCAAGCAGGCCAACGGTATCGAACACGGTGTCGGCATCAAATACCCAGCCGCAGGAAAAGTAGCCCTGGCCCTGGTTAAGCGAACGCCGCCAGCGGGTGTTCTGAACAGGTGCAAGCGCCGCCAGCCGGGAAGCGGGTGCGGTATGATGATGGGCCGCCCGAGGCAACGCGCGCAGGTTAGTTCTGGGACGGCTCAGCAGCTCAACGGCAATTTCACCAAAGCGCGCAGGAATAATCGGACGCGCCGGGTCGTCCTGCAACTGCCAGCGCTGTAGGGCAGCAAGCGTCGCCTCATCCCAGCGATCTTCTTTATTGGCTACGATAATATCGGCTGCCGCCAGCTGGTCGCGGAAGTTTTCGTTTTCCACCACGCGAGCGTCATTTAACTGACGGGGATCGAGCAGGCAAAGCGTGGCGTCCAGCGACAGCCACGGCTGATAAACTTCTGCGCCCAGCAAATCGAGGATCTGTTTAGGATGGCCCAGCCCGGTGGGTTCAATCAGCAGGCGATCGGGCCTGGCCTGCTTCAGCAGCATATTCAGACCAACCTGCATCGGCAGACCGTTAACGCAGCACATGCAGCCGCCGGGGATCTCTTTTAACACCGCGCCGCTTTCCGCCAGCAGCGCGCCATCAATACCCACTTCACCAAATTCATTGACCAGTACCGCCCATTTCTCGCCTTCTGGCTTTTGTGCCAGCAGATGCAGGAGCGTGGTGGTTTTACCGCTGCCCAGAAAACCAGTGATGAGATTGACCCGCGTCATATTTTTTTCCTTAAAACCAGGCTGATTACGCTGACAGGCCGCTAAAAATTAGCTGGCGGCTATGGTTAACAGGCTGAAGTTAATAAATGAGGTATGTATGAGCAATGTTAAATTTGCCCTTGCCCTGTTTCTGTCCGCATGGATAAGCCCTGTTCTGGCCGCCAGCGCAACCGGCACCGTTAGTTTTCAGGGCAGCCTGATGGGCGAAAGCTGCGGGATGTCGCTCAACCAGTCGCAGGTCAGCGCTTCTTGCTATCAAAACGGGCAGACGATCGTTCTGCCCGTTTCGCTGCGTTCAGGGAGTCAACCCTTGGCCGGCATCGGCACGACCAACGTTCGCTGGCTGGACAGCAGGCAGGCTAAAGGGATTGTTACGATTAACTATCGCTAGTTAAATTGTTATAACATAACAATTGTGGCGGTGCATCTGTTGACCGCCATCGGAAAACTATTCTGCGCGGCCCATATAGCGGCGCTCGGCGATATGAATGCGGATGCGTTCGCCGCTGCTGAGATATTCCGGCACCTGGATCACCAGACCCGTGCTCATCGTAGCGGGTTTGGTTCTGGCGCTGGCGGAAGCACCTTTAATACCGGGCGTGGTTTCGATAATTTCCATATCCAGCGTTTGCGGTAGCTCCAGCGCCAGGATCTGACCATCCATCGTCAATACCTGAAGGCCCGGAATGCCGCCTTCGGGAATAAACAGCAGCTCTTCTTCAATCTGCTCCTGTTTAAAGACGTAAGGCGTGTAGTCTTCGTCATCCATAAAGACATACTCATCGCCATCCTTATAAGAAAAGGTAACCTGACGACGGCTTAGCGAAATAGCGTCGATAATATCGTCGCCTTTAAAACGTTCTTCGACTTTCAGGCCGGTACGGATATCCGTAAAGCGCATTTTATACAGCGTGGAAGCGCCGCGTGCGCTGGGGCTTTGCACGTCAATATCTTTTACTAACAGCAGCTTACCGTTATAGCTGACGGCCATGCCTTTTTTAATTTCATTCGCTCTTGGCATTTTCTTATCTCAATAAAAGGGGCGGTGGAAATTCTCGCGACAACTTACTCTTGCCGACGGTTTCAGGCAAGTGCTTAACAGTGACGAAAAGCCAGCAGCGGCGCGCTCTGAAAGCATAGTATTCCCTGCACGCGCCTGCTATTGTCGCGCTTTCAGTATGAGGATAAGTAATGCAGTGTCGATCGAACTGTGGTGCCTGCTGTACCGCGCCCTCTATTTCTACTCCCATTCCCGGTATGCCGCATGGCAAGGCCGCCAACACGCCCTGTATTCAGCTGGACGAGCAGCAACGCTGCAAAATTTTCACCTCGCCGTTAAGACCAGCGGTTTGCGCCAGCCTGAAACCCGATGCCGACATGTGCAAAACCAACCGCGAAGAAGCGATAACGTGGTTACTGTTGCTGGAAGAGCAGACGGCACCTTAAAAAGGCTTCAGCAAGTATCAGCATATCCCGCGAAGAAAAAGATTTTTTTCTGCAAAGAGAAGTGAAGTGTGCGTCGCTTCAAAAATCTGCTACGCCGTTGACGGTAATACTTGCAACATCGGGACAACAAAGCTCAAACTGATTGAAACGTTTCAGCGTTGCGCTGTCAGGCAGTTAGTCATGGGGAGCCGCTTTTTTCCCGGTGATAGCTGAAACGATTCAAATGAAGCAGCGAGGAGAACTATGTTCCAGCTTGAACTGAACGCCATTCATCCCGGTGCCACGGCCGGGAACAAAGAAGAGGCCATTCGCCAGGTGGCGGCGGCCTTAACCTCTGCCGGTAACGTTGGCGAAGGCTACGTTAACGGTATGCTGGCCCGCGAGCAGCAGACGTCGACCTATCTTGGCAACGGCATCGCTATTCCCCACGGGACAACCGACACGCGCGACCTGGTACTGAAAACCGGCGTGCAGGTTTATCAGTTCCCACAGGGCATTGCCTGGGGCGAAGACCAGACGGCCTATGTTGTCATCGGCATCGCAGCCAAATCGGACGAGCATCTGGCGCTGCTGCGTCAGTTAACGCACGTGCTGAGTGATGACAGTGTAGCAGAGCAGCTGAAAACCACGGATTCCGCAGAAACGCTGCGCGCTCTGTTGATGGGCGAAAAGCAGGGCACGGAATTTAAATTTGATACCTCGCTGATTTCCACTGACGTTGCCGCCAGCGATCTGATGACGCTACAGGCGTTAAACGCTGGCCGTCTGCAACAGGCTGGCGCGGTAGATGCCGGCTTTGTTAGCCACGTTATCGCCTCCCGCCCGCTGAACCTGGGGCAGGGTATCTGGCTGAACGACAGCGCTACGGGCAATCTGGGCAGCGCCGTCGCGGTCAGCCGCAGCGCCACGCCGTTTGAAGTGGAAGGTGAGAAAGCCGCGCTGCTGGTCACCGTTGCCGTCGTCGACGAGCAGCCGCTGAACGTGCTGAACTATTTAAGCGATCTGCTGATCAAGCAGCAGGCGGAACGTCTGCTGAGCGCGGATGCTGCCGGGATTCTGGCGCTGCTGACCAGCGAAGTTTCTGAACAGGCGGACGTGCTGACGGAAGAATTTACCATCCGCAACGAGCACGGCTTACATGCTCGTCCGGGCACGGCGCTGGTCAGCGTTATCAAGAAGTTTAACTGCGACGTTACCGTCACTAACCTGGACGGCAGCGGCAAGCCTGCCAACGGCCGCAGCCTGATGAAAGTCGTCGCGCTTGGCGTGAAGAAAGGGCACCGCCTGCGCTTCACTGCCAGCGGTGAAGATGCACGCGCGGCACTGGACGCGATTGGCGAAGCGATAAGCGCCGGTCTGGGCGAGGGTGCAGCATGAGCAGACGCGTAGCAACTATTACGCTGAATCCGGCCTACGATCTGGTGGGCTATACGCCGGAAATCGAGCGTGGCGAAGTTAACCTGGTGAAAACCACCGGCCTGCACGCCGCTGGTAAAGGCATTAACGTAGCGAAGGTCCTGAAAGATTTAGGCATCGACGTCACCGTTGGCGGTTTCCTGGGCAAAGAGAACCAGGATGGCTTTCAGCATCTGTTCAGCGATTTGGGTATTGCTAACCGTTTTCAGGTGGTAGAAGGCCGTACCCGCATCAACGTAAAGCTGACCGAAAAAGATGGTGAAGTGACCGACCTTAACTTTTCGGGTTTTGAAGTCACGCCGCAGGACTGGGAGCGTTTTACCACTGATTCCCTGACCTGGCTGGGCCAGTTCGATATGGTCTGCGTGAGCGGCAGCTTACCCAGCGGCGTAGACCCGGACGCGTTTACCGAGTGGATGAGCGCGCTACGCACGCACTGTCCCTGCATTATTTTTGACAGCAGCCGCGAAGCGCTGGTTGCCGGTCTGAAAGCGGCACCGTGGCTGGTCAAGCCTAATCGCCGCGAGCTGGAAATCTGGGCCGGGCGCAAGTTACCGACTCTGCAGGATGTTATTGAAGCCGCGCATGCGCTGCGCGAACAGGGCATCGCCCACGTGGTGATCTCTCTGGGTGCAGAAGGCGCGCTGTGGGTTAACGCTTCAGGCGAATGGATCGCCAAACCACCGGCCTGTGAGGTGGTGAGTACCGTGGGTGCCGGAGATTCTATGGTCGGCGGGCTGATTTACGGCCTGCTGATGCGTGAATCCAGCGAACACACGCTGCGTCTTGCCACGGCCGTGGCGGCGCTGGCCGTCAGCCAGAGCAACGTGGGCGTGACCGATCGTACCCAGTTGGCCGCAATGATGGCGCGCGTCGACCTGAAACCCTTTAACTGACAGCAGGAGAGGCATAATGAAAACGCTGCTGATATTTGATCCTTCGCTGGGGCTGGCTACCAGCCATCTGGCAAAAAATATTCTTAAAGCGAGCGCGGCGGCAAAAGGGCTGACGCTGACGGAAAACCTGGCTGAAGCCGAACAGATCATCGTGGTGGGTAAATCGCTGCCTGCCAGTATCGATCTGCATGGCAAAACCGTTTACCAGACGGATATCGAATCGCTGCTGCGTCAGCCGGAAACTGAACTGGCAAAAGCGCAAACCGATGCCAAAACCTGGCAGGCACCCGCCGTGGCTAAACCGGCAGCTGTTACTACTGCTACCGATGTGGTCGCCAGCGGTCCTAAGCGTATTGTGGCCGTCACTGCCTGTCCGACCGGCGTGGCGCATACCTTTATGGCTGCAGAAGCCATTGATACCGAAGCGAAAAAACGCGGCTGGTGGGTGAAGGTAGAAACCCGTGGTTCCGTGGGCGCAGGCAATGCGATTACGCCAGAAGAAGTCGCTGAAGCCGACCTGGTCATTATTGCGGCGGATATTGAAGTGGATCTGGCAAAATTTGCCGGTAAACCGATGTACCGTACTTCTACTGGTCTGGCGCTGAAGAAAACCGCGCAGGAATTCGACAAGGCGCTGGCGCAGGCTAAACCTTATCAGCCGCAGGGCGGCAACCAGCCTGCGGCACAGGGTGAGAAAAAAGAGGGCGCAGGCGCCTATCGTCATCTGCTGACCGGCGTTTCCTATATGCTGCCGATGGTCGTGGCGGGCGGCCTGAGTATCGCGCTCTCCTTCGCTTTTGGTATTACCGCATTTAAAGAGCAGGGCACGCTGGCGGCCGCGCTGATGCAGATTGGTGGCGGCAGTGCATTTGCGCTGATGGTACCGGTACTGGCTGGCTTTATTGCCTTCTCCATCGCTGACCGTCCTGGCCTGACGCCGGGTTTAATTGGCGGTATGATCGCTACCAGCATTAATGCAGGTTTCCTTGGCGGTATTATCGCCGGTTTTATCGCCGGTTACGCCGCGAAGCTGATCAGTACAAAGGTGAAGCTGCCGCAAAGTATGGAGGCGCTAAAACCCATTTTGATTATTCCGCTGCTTGCCAGTTTAATTACCGGCCTGCTGATGATCTACGTGGTGGGCGGCCCGGTAGCGAAAATCATGGCTGGCCTGACCCACTGGCTGGCAAACATGGGCACGGCGAACGCGGTACTGCTTGGCGCGATTCTGGGCGGCATGATGTGTACTGATATGGGCGGCCCGGTGAATAAAGTCGCCTATGCGTTTGGTGTTGGCCTGCTCAGTTCGCAGACCTATGCCCCGATGGCCGCGATTATGGCTGGTGGTATGGTACCGCCGCTGGCAATGGGCCTGGCGACGCTGGTAGCGCGTAAGAAATTCAACAAAGGTCAGCAGGAAGGCGGTAAAGCGGCTCTGGTACTGGGTCTGTGCTTTATCTCGGAAGGCGCAATTCCTTTTGCGGCCCGTGACCCGATGCGCGTTCTGCCATGCTGTATTGTTGGCGGCGCGTTGACTGGCGCAATCTCTATGTGGGTTGGCGCGAAGCTGATGGCGCCGCATGGCGGGCTGTTTGTGCTGCTAATCCCTGGCGCTATCACCCCGGTGCTGGGCTATCTGCTGGCGATTATCGCCGGTACGCTGGTAGCGGGTCTCTCTTACGCGGTGCTGAAGCGCCCGGAAGCAGAGCTGGCGAAAGCCTGATTGACGTTTTGAGTAAAGAAAAAAGCGCGGGCGACCGCGCTTTTTTTATTTGCGCAGAATAAAGCAGTGCACAACCTTAGTAAGCGTTACGCTTTGTTTACTTCCAATGCTTTGTATAAGCTGTCGAAGATACAATCGATAGATGAAATCCATATCTACATAAGAATTGAGTGTGTAAAAGCGACAGCTACGGCCACATCACCAAAGCTATTACGTAATTCACTAGCGCGCCTGGCGTATGATTTTTACGTTATGACAGGTAATAGAGTTAAATCATTTTCACTGAATATAGCGTTAAATCGAGTTGTGTTAAAATTTGAGCTTTGGCATGGGAAAGTCTATTTCGTCCTTACAGCTTATCCAATGGTGTAGCAATGAAAAAAATCAACGTAGATAATCTTGATGGCCTGATTTTTACTTATTTCGGCATGGATTACGAGCTACACGGCCCTGGTGACAGTATTGAGTCGCAAGTTAATGCCTGGATAGCAGAAACTCCCGCTGCTTACAGGCAAGGGTTGATTGATGATATTGAGCAATTTTATCGTGAAGCTGATGATTTAGAAAAAGACTTTGAACATCGCTATGGTTTCGAATTTTCCCCGCAATTGTGGGGGGCAACAACAGCTGAATTTCTTGATATTTTAAAAGTGAAAGTCATTGAGTCGCTTTCAAAGGAAATATAAATTTTAAGCGAGGATATTAAGCCGCCTGGTCACTCGACAGCAATACCGGGTGACTATTTAACAGTTAGTAAATTACGTTAACAGGCCCGGCCTGTGCCATCCCTGGCACCCGTTGCTTTTCTTTCCCGCTCGTTTCCAGTCTTTTATAAAGCTGATTGTTCGGGGCAGAAATTTTCAGCTGGCGGGAATCAAGACGAACGCATTCCCTTTCAGATCTGCTCTGACTTTAGCCAGGCGATTTCATCTTTCCAGATATCCGGATTAATCGTTTCCAGAATCAGCGGAATGTTGTCAAAGCGGCTGTCCTTCATTAACCAGCTGAACGCCGTTTTACCAATGTTGCCTTCGCCCAGGCTGTGATGGCGGTCAACGCGGCTGGCAAAGGCGCTTTTAGCATCGTTCAGGTGCATACCGCGCAGATACTGGAAGCCTACGATGCGCTCAAACTCGGCAAAAGTTTTGACGCAGTCTTCTTCGGTACGCAGATCGTAGCCGCCCGCGAAAGCGTGGCAGGTATCAATACAGACGCCCACGCGGGATTTATCTTCCACGCCGTCGATAATTGCGGCCAGATGCTCAAAGCGGAAGCCGAGATTGCTGCCCTGACCGGCCGTATTTTCAATCACGGCGGTGACCCCCTGAGTTTTATCCAGCGCAATATTGACCGACTCGGCGATACGTTTCAGGCAGGCTTCTTCATCAATCTGCTGCAAATGGCTGCCGGGATGAAAGTTCAGCAGCGACAGGCCAAGCTGTTCGCAGCGCTGTAGCTCGTCGATAAAAGCACCGCGCGACTTTTCCAGCGCTTCTTCCAGCGGATGGCCCAGATTAATTAAAAAACTGTCGTGCGGCAGGATTTGCGCCGCGCTGTAGTGATATTTCTCGCAGGCGTTGCGAAAGGCGGAAATCACCTCTTTGGTCAGCGGGGCCGCTCGCCACTGGCGCTGGTTTTTGGTAAAAAGCGCAAAAGCCGTCGCCTCGATTTCATGGGCGCGCAGCACCGCCTGATCCACACCGCCAGACGCGCTGACGTGAGCGCCGATAAATTTCATGCCTGCTCTCCTTTATTTTATCAAAGCGGGCCATGATAACCGGAAACGGCCAGAAATTATGCCAGCAAATGCTGTATAGCCAGGTTAATCGCGCCACCGCCCACCATCAGCCACACAAACAGCGCAGCGCCCAGCAGTACCGGCTTTATCCCCGCTTTTTTTAGCTGGCTAAACTGCGTGGTCAGCCCCAGCGCTGCCATCGCCACGGCCAGCAAAAAGTTATCCAGTTTGTTAAATTCGTTGACCAGCGCTGTCGGTAACAGGTGCAGCGAGTTAAAGAGCGCCACGCCGATAAAGCCCAGCGCGAACCAGGGAAAACTAATGCGGCGCAGGTTTCGCTGCCCCGTGTGACCCACGCGAAAAGTGAGGATCAGCAGGAAAGGCGCCAGCAGCATTACTCGCAGCATTTTGGTGATGACCGCGGCATTTTCCGTTTCCGGGCTAACCGCGTGCCCGGCAGCGACCACCTGAGCGACCTCGTGCAGGGTTGAGCCGGTAAAAATACCCCACTGCGCAGGCGTAATGCCTGGTAGCGCGGTAGCGCACCAGTGCCACAGCAAAGGATAAAGGAAAATGCCAATTGTGCCGAACAGCACCACGGTAGCGATAGCGATCGCCACTTTCGGCGCTTCCGCCTTGATGACCGGTTCGGTAGCCATAATCGCCGCCGCGCCGCAAATGCTGCTGCCTGCGCCAATCAGCCAGACGGTATCGCGATCCAGCCCCAGTACGCGACGACCCAGCCAGCATGCCAGCAGAAAAGTCGAACTGAGCAGCAGTAAATCGGTCAACACGCCGCTAAAGCCGATATCGGCAATTTGCTGAAAGGTCAGGCGAAAACCGTAAAGCACGATGCCAGCACGCAATAAGAGCTTTTTCGCCAGCTGTACGCCAGCGTCACAGGAAGCCAGACGGCCATAAAAAGTATTGCCTGCTACGATACCCGCGATCATCGCCAGGGTTAATGCGCCCAGTCCAGATGCTGCTACCGCAGGTTGATTGCTTAACCAAAGCGCGGCGGCTGCCAGTAACATAGCCAGCCCCAGCCCACTAACATAGCGCCGCGGAGAGAAACGAACATGCGTCAGCGATAACTCAGCCATAGCCAGACTCCTTAAGTGAAGAAGCCCAGCATGCGTCAGGGTGGCTTAAAAGAGAAATTGATTATATATTTATAATTAACCAGAATAAGTGATATAAGAGGGCGTATTATGTTCAGGCGTTTAAGAAAGTGGGCAGGGATTATCCGTCGGGATGGATTAACGCTATGGTACGCCTGCCGCGATCCTCGTACGCCATTCTGGCAAAAGGGAATGGCCGTCGCGCTGGCGATATATGCCTTTAGCCCCATCGATCTTATCCCGGACTTTATACCGGTAGTGGGATTACTGGACGACGCCATTATCGTCCCGGCAGGCATCATGCTGTTGCTGCGGCTGCTGCCAAAAGAAGTTCGGCTTGCCAGCCAGCAGCGCACCGACAGACAATATCAGAAAAAAAAGCGGGCTGGCCTCTGGCTGGCAGTTGTTCTTCTGGCGTGGCTGGCCGTTATTGTATGGCTGATAAGGCATTACGCTGGCTGAGGAAAAGCAATGCATATTACGTTAAGACAGCTTGAAGTCTTTGCCGAAGTGCTGAAAAGCGGTTCGACTACGCAGGCATCGCAGGTACTGGCGCTGTCGCAGTCGGCGGTCAGCGCGGCGCTGGCGGATCTGGAAAACCAGCTCGGCGTGCAGCTGTTCGACAGGGTCGGCAAACGCCTGGTGGTTAACGAGCACGGTCGTTTACTTTATCCGCGTACGGTCGCGTTACTGGAACAGGCTACGGAAATTGAACGGCTGTTTCGTGAAGATAACGGCGCGCTGCGGGTTTACGCCAGCAGCACCATTGGTAACTACATGTTGCCGGGCATGCTGGCAGGCTGGCGTCGTGATTTCCCCGAGCTGCCGCTGGAGCTAAGCGTGGGTAATAGCCAGGACGTGATCAACGCCGTGATGGATTTTCGCGTCGATATCGGTTTTATCGAAGGGCCTTGCCACGTTAGCGAGCTGATTGGTGAACCCTGGCTGGAAGATGAGCTGGTGGTGTTTGCCGCCGCCGATGCGCCGCTGTTTAATCAGCCAGTTACGCTACAAAGCCTGGCGGAGGCGCACTGGATCCTGCGCGAACATGGCTCCGGCACGCGCGAAATCGTCGATTACCTGCTGCTGTCGCATCTGCCGCAGTTTAGCCTGGCGCTGGAGCTGGGCAATTCCGAAGCGATTAAGCACGCGGTGCGCCACGGTATGGGGATCAGCTGTCTCTCTCGGAGGGTCATCGCTGAGCAGCTGGTGGCAGGGTCGCTAAAAGAAGTGCCGATTCCGTTGCCAAAACTGAAGCGCACGCTTTATCGCATCCATCATCGCCAGAAGCATTTATCCAAAGCGCTACAGCGTTTTTTAAGCTATTGCGCCGAGTAGTTTGTCGCAAAAGCGGTGCCTGGCACCAAAGATACGAGCAAGCAGGCAAGCCTAACGCGCTGATATTCGGCAGGATAAACGGGAAATTCCATCGCGCTAATAATCGGCGACGGATCATGAACCTATCTTATAACGTCGCGGAATTACTACTTCTGCCAGAGGAGTTTGTTACAATCGCGCCTCATTTTAGCCAGAGCACAGCATTTAACGATGGATCATGACACAAAAACCACACAACAGCCTGAGTTACAGCGCAAATTAAAGTCGCGTCATCTGACGATGATCGCTATCGGCGGGTCAATCGGTACCGGCCTGTTTGTCGCCTCCGGCGCAACTATCTCTCAGGCCGGGCCGGGTGGCGCACTGCTTTCCTACGCCTTAATCGGGCTGATGGTTTACTTCCTGATGACCAGCCTCGGCGAACTGGCGGCTTTTATGCCGGTTTCCGGCTCTTTCTCTACCTACGGTTCTGACTTTGTTGAAGAAGGCTTCGGCTTCGCGCTGGGGTGGAACTACTGGTACAACTGGGCCGTAACCGTGGCGATTGAGCTGGTTGCCGCGCAGCTGGTAATGACCTACTGGTTCCCGGATACGCCCGGCTGGATCTGGAGCGTTCTCTTCCTGAGCATCATCTTCTTGCTCAACTACATTTCGGTAAAGGGCTTTGGTGAGGCAGAATACTGGTTCTCCCTGATCAAAGTGGTCACTGTGGTGATTTTTATCGTAGTTGGCGTGATGATGATTGTGGGCATTCTGCACGGCAATCAGCCTGTAGCGGGATGGCAGAACTGGCATATTGGTGATGCGCCGTTCTCCGGCGGCTTCTCTGCGATGATCGGCGTGGCGATGATTGCCGGCTTCTCTTTTCAGGGTACGGAGCTGATTGGTATCGCGGCGGGGGAATCGGAAGATCCGGCCAAAAATATTCCGCGCTCGGTTCGCCAGGTTTTCTGGCGCATCCTGCTGTTCTATATTCTGGCGATCCTGGTTATTAGCCTGATTATCCCTTACACCGATCCAAGTCTATTGCGGAACGACGTAAAAGATATCAGCGTTAGCCCGTTTACGCTGGTGTTTAAGCATGCCGGTCTGCTTTCGGCGGCGGCCATTATGAACGCCGTGATCCTGACCGCTATTCTGTCAGCGGGCAATTCCGGAATGTACGCTTCTACCCGTATGCTGTTTACGCTGGCGCGTGAAGGCAAAGCGCCGCGTATTTTTGGTAAGCTTTCCAAAGGCGGCGTACCGCGTAACGCGCTGTATGCCACGACCGTGGTAGCGGCGCTCTGCTTCCTGACCTCTATGTTTGGCAATCAAACCGTTTATTTGTGGCTGCTTAACACGTCAGGCATGACCGGTTTTATCGCATGGCTGGGGATTGCGATTAGCCATTACCGCTTCCGTCGCGGCTATGTGGCGCAGGGCCACGATCTGGCCGACCTGCCTTACCGCTCGAAGTTTTTCCCGCTGGGGCCTATCTTCGCTTTTGTACTGTGCCTGATTATTACGCTAGGGCAGAACTATCAGGCGTTTCTGGCAGATCGTATCGACTGGTATGGTGCCGCCGCGACCTATATCGGTATTCCGCTGTTTTTGATTATCTGGTTCGGTTACAAGCTGACCAAAGGTACTCGCTTTGTGAAATACAGCGAAATGCGGTTTCCCCACACCAAATAAGTAACTTTAAGCAAAGGCGCGGTTTCCGCGCCTTATCCCGCCTGTAATTCCTTGTTACAAATATGATTGATAACTATTATCATTTCCTTTATTGTTAGCGCCGTAGTTTTTTGCTTTGCTAAATTTTATGAGTTTGCCGGTGAAAGAGGCGAACTTAATGACAGGTAGAGACCATGAGCGTGACCCACAATCCCGAGCACACCTTAGTCCGACGGCAGAAAGAAGGCGCGATGGATCGTTACCATCACCTGCTGCGCCGCCGTCTGTTTTTTATGGGCATCCTGGTGCTGGCGATCCTTGCTTCCCTGCTGTTTGATTTTACGCTGGGGCCATCCGGGCTGACGCTGCATACGCTGTGGCAAACGCTGCTGTCGCCGGAGAGCGTCGACGCCGGTTCGCGCGTTATCGTCTGGGACATTCGCCTGCCTTACGCCCTGATGGCGGTGGTGGTAGGCCTGGCGCTGGGCCTGGCCGGTGCGGAAATGCAAACCATCCTGAATAACCCGCTGGCCAGCCCGTTTACCCTTGGCGTTTCATCTGCTGCGGCCTTTGGCGCCGCGCTGGCGATCGTGCTGGGGATTGGTTTTCCGGGCATCCCCGATCAGTGGTTTATCTCGGCTAACGCCTTTATTTTTGCGCTGCTGGCGGCCCTGATGCTGGATGGCGTTACCCGCTGGACGCGCGTGGCCACCTCTGGCGTGGTACTGTTTGGTATCGCGCTGGTCTTTACCTTTAACGCGCTGGTCTCAATGATGCAGTTTATCGCCAGCGAAGACACGTTACAGGGACTGGTATTCTGGACCATGGGCAGTCTGGCAAGAGCGTCCTGGGACAAGCTGGGCGTGCTGACGCTGGCGCTGCTGGTGATTGTGCCGTTTTCCATGATGAGTTCCTGGAAGCTGACCGCGCTGCGCCTGGGCGAAGATCGCGCCGTCAGCTTTGGTATTGACGTCCGCCGCCTGCGTCTGGGCACGCTGCTGCGTATCAGTATCCTGTCTGCGCTGGCGGTGGCTTTTGTTGGCCCGATAGGCTTTATCGGGCTGGTTGCGCCGCATATCGCCCGCCTGATCTTTGGTGAGGACCACCGCTTTTACCTGCCGGCCAGCGCATTAACCGGTGCCTTAGTGTTATCAATGGCCTCGGTAGTGTCGAAAAATCTGGTGCCCGGCGTAATTATTCCCGTAGGCATCGTAACTTCTCTGGTGGGCGTTCCGTTCTTCCTGAGCATTATCTTGCGTCATCGGGGGAGCGTCTGATGGATGGCCTGAAAATCAGCGGCTTCCATGCCGGTTATCCTAAACGCAAAATTATCAGCAATCTCAACGTGCCGCTGCTGCCGCGCGGAAAGATTACCGTGCTGCTGGGGCCAAACGGCTGCGGAAAATCAACGCTGCTGCGCTCTATTGCCGGGCTTAACCAGGCGCAGGGCGAACTGTGGCTGAACGGCACCGAACTGCTGGCGCAGCCGTTTGCCCGGCGAGCGGAAAAGGTAGTTTATTTGCCGCAGTCGCTGCCTGCTGGCGTGCATCTGCACGTGCTGGAATCGATTATCGTTGCGCAGCGCGCCTCCGGTGGCCGAAGCAGCCCGAATAGCGAGGCAGAAGTGATGGCGCTGCTGGAACAGCTGGGCATTGCACATCTGGCGTTAAGCTATCTGGATCAGCTTTCCGGCGGGCAGAAGCAGCTGGTGGGCCTGGCGCAGTCGCTGATCCGTCGTCCCGAACTGCTGCTGCTGGATGAACCCCTCAGCGCGCTGGATCTCAACTATCAGTTCCACGTTATGGATCTGGTTCGCCGGGAAACCCGCAGGCGCAATATTGTTACGGTGGTAGTTGTTCACGATATCAATATCGCTTTGCGCCACGGCCAGCACGTACTGATGCTGCAAAACGGCGAGCTGATTGCCGACGGCCTGCCGGAAGAGGTGATTACGCCGCAAAGCCTGGCAAAAGTTTACGGCGTGCGCGGACGCATTGAGCGTTGTTCACAAGGTACGCCACAGGTACTGATCGACGGCCTGGTCACTGAACCGGCTTTTTGAAAAGCAGGCCGGGAGCGCTTATGGGGCCTGAAAGTTTACGCATACGATATGATTACCTGCGAACTGAATGAGATGAAAACAGACAGTGACGTGGGGCATTATGAACAGTGGTTGTGGGGTGATGTGAACCACTACCAGAACCGTCTGGCAATTATCTCCACGCGTTCGCTCCCTGTTTCTGGCAAGCAGTCCTGAAGCTTTTTGCCTTATTCATGAGTGATAAAAAGGCCGGGGTATCCCGGCCTTCGGCTATTTAGTATAAAACTTCCGCATAAGTTTTAAGCTGGCTATGTATGCGGAACTTAAATGACAAAAATATCCGGGCCTTTTACGGCCAGCGTATTAAGAATACGGAGTACAGGGCCGCTTGGGGTGATCTCGCCACGCTCCCATTTAGAAACGCTATCTACCGTCATGCCCAGCGTATAAGCCAGCGTCGCCTGGGTCAGGCCCCATCGGGCACGAACCGCTTTAATTTCACTGCCTGACATAGCGCGAACCGCCGCAACGCGTTGACGGAACTCCCGCAAGCTTACGCGCGCAGCAATTTCCTGCACATCGTCATCGCTCATCAATCCCAGCGCCTGTAATTCTCTGGCATCTTCAAGCATTTCGTTTAGTTCAGCTGGTTTTGTTTTCATTTTTGTTTACCTCTCTGAATGTGCCGCTTGCCGTTAGTCGATCCATCATTTTTGCATCTGCTTTTACCCGCATGCAGCAGTATCCGCTTTTTTTTAACGCCGCCGCCTAAGTCTGCTTCAAAGTTGCCGTGCATAATTTCAGAAGCTACCGTACAAAGCTCGATGTCACCGATACCGAATTTATCGAACATCCTGTCCAGACGTTTGTGAATGTAAATCACCATACCCTTGTCCTCCGGCTCCATGCCGTAATCATTATTATAATAATCATTATGGGTATATGACAATGGGGATCGGGGAGGGGTTGGGAAAGGGGTAATAAAAAGGCCGGGATATCCCGGCCTTCAGCTGCTATGCCAGCAGATACTTCGCGTGAAAGCGCAGATGATCTTCCACAAAGCTGGCGATAAAGAAGTAGCTGTGATCGTATCCGGGCTGAATACGTACGGTAAGCGGATACTCTTTTTCGCGGGCGATGCTTTCCAGTCGCTCCGGACGGAGCTGATCGGCCAGAAACTGGTCGCTGTCGCCCTGATCCAACAGCATTGGCACCTGCTGCGTCGCGCGCTGCATCAGCGTACAGCTGTCATACTCTTCCCAACTGTGACGATCTTTACCCAGATAAGCAGTAAAGGCTTTTTCGCCCCACGGCACCTGGGCAGGGTTAACGATGGGCGCAAACGCGGATGCGGAAACAAAACGCTGCGGATTACGTAACGCCAGCATTAGCGCGCCGTGGCCGCCCATCGAGTGGCCCATAATCGCCTGTTTGTCGCTAACGTTGAAGTTCCCGGCTATCAGCGCGGGCAGTTCTTCGTTCAGGTAGTCGTACATGCGAAAATGTGCGTCCCACGGTGCCTGCGTGGCGTTAAGATAGAACCCCGCACCCTGACCCAGATCGTAGCTTTCATTATTGGGTACCACTTCGCCGCGCGGGCTGGTGTCCGGCATGACCAGCACCAGACCCAGCTCCGCCGCCACGCGCTGCGCCCCCGATTTCGTTGAGAAGTTCTCGTCGGTGCAGGTCAGCCCCGCCAGAAACCACAGGACCGGCGGCGCGGTTTCGCCCTTAGGCCCCGGCAGAAAAATGCTGAAGGTCATTGAGCAGTTTAACGTGGCCGACAGATGGCGGTAGCGCTGCTGCCAGCCGCCAAATAACCGATGTTCTTCAAGTAGCTCCAGGCTGGATGCCATTCCTCTCTCCTTATTTAGTGAAATGCACCACGGAACGGATCGATTTCCCTTCGTGCATCAGATCAAACGCATCGTTAATCTCTTCCAGCGGCATGTTATGGGTAATGAAGTCATTAAGCTGGAACTCGCCGTCCAGATAGCGCTGAACGATGCCCGGCAGCTGAGAACGGCCCTTGACGCCGCCAAAAGCTGAACCGCGCCACACGCGACCGGTAACCAGCTGGAATGGACGAGTAGAAATCTCTTCGCCCGCGCCGGCCACGCCGATAATCACGGATTCGCCCCAGCCCTTATGGCAGCACTCCAGCGCAGAACGCATAACGTTAACGTTGCCGATACATTCAAAGGAGAAATCGACGCCGCCGTCGGTCATCTCCACAATCACATCCTGAATCGGCTTGTCGAAATCTTTTGGATTGATTAAATCGGTCGCGCCCAGTTTGGTCGCCAGATCGAACTTGCTGGTGTTCAGATCGATACCGATGATGCGGCCGGCTTTTGCCATCTTCGCGCCGATAATTGCCGACAGGCCAATGCCGCCCAGGCCGAAAATCGCCACGGTATCGCCTTCTTTGACCTTCGCCGTATTCATTACCGCGCCCATGCCGGTAGTGACGCCGCAGCCCAGCAGGCAAACTTCTTCCAGCGGCGCTTCTTTGCTGATTTTTGCCAGCGAGATTTCCGGAATAACGGTGTATTCAGAGAAGGTCGAGGTGCCCATATAGTGGAAAATAGGCTTGCCGTCTTTAAAGAAACGGGTGGTGCCGTCCGGCATCAGGCCCTTGCCCTGGGTGGCGCGGATGGCCTGACAAAGGTTAGTTTTGCCCGACAAACAGAATTTACATTTGCCGCATTCTGGCGTGTACAGTGGGATAACGTGATCGCCAACCTCAACGCTGGTAACGCCTTCGCCGACCGCTTCTACAATGCCGCCGCCTTCGTGCCCTAAAATCGCCGGGAAAACGCCTTCAGGGTCTTTTCCGGACAGCGTATAGGCGTCCGTATGGCAAACGCCGGTCGCTACGATGCGCACCAGCACTTCACCTTTCTGCGGCGGCATCAGATCCACTTCTTCAATCGACAGAGGTTCGCCAGCGGCCCATGCGACGGCGGCGCGAGTTTTAATCATTTGCATATCAGTGTATTCCTTATCGAAGGCTGCCATTCGGCAATGTCGGGAGAACGGGCTGTTGCGCTCAAACCCATTAATTATGGCTGAATTTCGTCGTCTGGCGTCTGCTCTATAATCAGATACTTCAGCGCCTTTACATTGGGCGTGAAAGCGTCGCGCCGCCAGATTAAATAAGTGTCGGTATGACTGATTTCTTCGGGCAGGGGATACTGTTGCACCTGACCCGGCGTCGCTATCCGCGCCAGCACCGATTCTGGCAGAATGGCCAGACCCGCACCGCTGGCTACGCAGGCCAGCATGGCGTGATAGGACTGAATTTCCATAAACTGGCCGGGCGCTATCCCTGCCTGGCGAAACCAGTTTTCTAAACGCAGGCGGTAAGAGCAGCCGGGGCGAAAGGCGAACAGGGTATCGCCAGCCGCATCGGCAGGATGGTTAACCGGCGGATGGCTCAGATTGCCGATCAGCACCATCCGTTCGGCAAAGGTTTTGCAGCTGTTAAGCTCATCCGCCACTATCGGACCTTCAACCAGCGCGGCCGCCAGCGTGCCCTTGCGCACTTGCTCAATAAGCTCACCGGAGGTGCCGGTAATCAACGTGAGTGCTACCTCTGGATAGCGCTGATGATAGGTCGATAGCAGAGAAGGCAGATGTACGGCTGCGGTACTTTCCATGGAGCCCAGCGCAAAATTGCCGCCCGGTTCGCCACTGTGTGCCATATTTAGCGCTTCTTCACTCAGCGCCAGGATACGCTGCGCGTAGCACAGAAAATTGTGCCCCATCGGTGACAGGCGCAGGCGCTGTTTTTCACGAATAAACAGATCGATGCCCGTCTCCTGCTCCAGCTGGCGTAACCTGGTTGTCAGGTTGGACGGCACACGGTGCAGCTGCTCGGCGGCGCGTACCAGCGACCCGGTCTCCGCCACCGCACAGAACATTTTTAGCTGGGTCAGATCCATTTATTCTCTTTTTGTAAGCAAGTTAGTGACTATTATTCATTTTTTGTAAGTCTAATCGTGGTACACACTGTTAGCAACATTTTCATTACCTCGGCAGCAGGAAAAGAACATGGCACTACGCGTGGCGCTAAGCGCCTTTATCGCTCTTATTGTGGCGATGGGAATTGGACGATTTACTTTTACGCCTCAGGTGCCGTTGATGATTGCGGAACACCAGCTGACGCTAACCAGCGCGGCGGTCGTGGCGGCTTTTAACTATCTGGGTTATCTCTGCGGTTCATGGAACGCGATGCGGACAACCAGCCATGTAGAAACGCGGCTAAAGGCAGGAATTGGCGGAGCGGTGGTGCTGACGCTGCTTTCCGCCTGCGTCGCCGGGCCGTGGCTGCACGGCGTTATTCGTTTTGTTATCGGCTGGGCCAGCGGCTGGACGATGGTGCTGGTGGCGGCATGGAGCAACGAGCAGCTGCATAAGTATGGTCGTCCCGGCCTGAGCGCCGCCGTTTTTGCCGGGCCGGGAACGGGTATTTTCCTTAGCGGGCTGCTGGCCGTGTTCCTGCACGGGGAACAGGTCAGCGCCGCCCAGGCCTGGATAGCCTACGGCGTGCTGGCGCTGGTGCTGGTTTTACCCATTGCACGCTATTTACCGCGCAAAGGCGAGCTGCATCGGCCCGAAACGGCACCGGAACCGCTGGTATTGACGACGGCGCTGAAAAAGCTGGTCTGGAGCTATAGCCTGGCGGGCTTCGGCTATATTATTCCCGCCACTTTTATGTCGCAGATGGCTGCCGCCCGTTTTCCCGGCAGCGCTTTCGCCCAGTTTGTCTGGCCGATTTTTGGCGGTGCGGCGGTAGTGGGTATCGTATTGGGTATTCTTCTGCGGCATTTTGGCACCTCCAACAGACGGCTCGCGCTCAATCTCTGGGCGCAGGCGCTGGGTGTGCTGTGTGCAGCTGCCGTGCCGGGTCTCGGCGGACTGGCGGTCGGTTCGGTACTGATGGGCATCGGCTTCCTTAGTCTGGTACAGCTCACCCTGCAATACGCGCGCGAAATGGCCCCGCTACACAGTCGTTATATGGCAGGCTTGTTGACCACGGGATATGCCGTCGGGCAACTTGTCGGGCCGCT